>Ga0181418_1000123_pt1 | contig 23327 bp, 31 predicted proteins | sample 41SPOviralmetaG_FD_130143 | JGI IMG/M metagenome (GOLD analysis project Ga0181418, IMG submission 130143) | Marine viral communities from the oligotrophic San Pedro Time Series (SPOT) site, San Pedro Channel, CA, USA - 41 SPOT_SRF_2013-03-13 | ecosystem: Environmental > Aquatic > Marine > Strait...
AAAGAAATGGTTTTCTTTTTGACTTAGGTAATGCTCACCTATTATTAGGTCAGCTTAGAGAGAAGATAAACGAAATAGAAATAAAAGTAAAGGAAAGATTTGTACCTTTACCTACCTTTGTTAGACAAGTTAAACCTCGCTATCGTAAAGATGGCACACTAAGTACGGTTGGACTGAAGAATAGTCTGGGACAGGGGTGGGAAAATACTACTGGAGAGTTCTCTTTGATTGAAATGAAAGAGTTTAATCTTGGTAGTCGACAACAGATAGGTAGATATCTACAATACTTTGGGTGGAAACCTACAAAGTTTACAGACAAGGGACATATAATTGTAGATGAAAAAGTTCTTGAAGGTATCAAAGATATACCAGAAGCAGAACTGATAAGAGATTTTCTCTTACTGCAAAAAAGAATAGCTCAAGTTAGTTCTTGGGTAGATGCAGTATCAGAAGATGGGAGAGTACACGGAAGAGTAATAACAAATGGTGCTATTACTGGTAGAATGAGCCATCAGTCGCCCAACATGGCTCAAGTTCCTGCAGTGTATTCTCCCTACGGAAAAGAATGCAGAGGACTATGGGTAGTACCAAGTGGATACAAACTAGTGGGAGTAGACGCAAGTGGTTTAGAATTAAGAATACTTTCTCACTACATGAACGATAAGGAATATATAGATGCTATCATTAATGGAGATATACACAGCACAAATCAAAATCTTGCAGGTCTTGGCACAAGAGACCAAGCAAAAACTTTCATCTATGCCTTCATTTATGGGGCAGGTGACGAAAAACTCGGAACTATCGTCGGCGGGAATAGAAGCGATGGGAAAAAGATTAAAGATAGATTTCTCAGAGGTACTCCAGCCCTTGCAAGCTTTAGACAACGAGTGGGAAAAGCTACTGGAAAGGGTTGGCTCAGAGCAATCGACGGAAGAAGACTCATCATCAGAAACAGACACTCCGCCGTCAACACCTTAATACAAGGCGGTGGTGCTATCGTAATGAAGAAAGCACTAGTCTTACTTGATGGTTATGTAAGACAAAATAAATTAGAGGCTAGACCAGTTGCTAATGTTCACGATGAATTTCAATATGAGGTTCGTGAAGAACAAGCAGATGACTTTGGTAGACTCGCAGTTAATTCAATAGTAAACGCAGGTGTCGAACTTGGTATTCGATGCCCATTAAATGGAGAATATAAGAGTGGAAACAACTGGCAAGAAACACACTAAGACATTAGATACTTTAGTTGAAGATATCAATAGTGTACTAACAAATATATCATCAGGAGTTAAGCCTGATGTAAAAGAAGAACAGATAGATAAGTTCTTAAACAATACTAAACTAGCCTTACTTGATTGGCTTGAGCCTCGTAAGAGTTCTGGCAAAGGATTGAGAATGTCTGTCATTGGTAGACCTGCTCGTCAACTATGGTATGATAATCGTATCGAAAGAAAAGAAGAGATACATGACCCTTCTACTCAATTAAAATTTTTGTATGGTCATATGCTTGAACATCTATTACTATTTCTTGTTGAAGTATCTGGACATACAGTTACAGCACAACAAAAGAAAGTAAAGGTTGCAGATGTAGTTGGTCATATGGACTGTAAGATAGATGGTGAAGTTGTTGATGTCAAGTCAGCATCACCAATGTCATTTAAAAAATTCAAGACTGGAAGTCTATATGAGAATGACCCCTTCGGATATGTTGCTCAACTTGCAGGATATGAACACAATGAACCAACTAGTAATGGTGGTTTGTTTGCAGTAGATAAATCATCAGGCGAGATTGCATTGTTTAGACCAGATGAACTAATGAAACCCAATGCAGAAGAATTAATTAAAAACTTAAAGGAGAAAATACAAAGTGAAGAACCACCTGAAAAATGTTATCAACCGATTCCACATGACAAGACAGGGAATTATAAACTTCCTGTGGGGTGCGTATACTGCTCTCATAAGTTTCATTGTCATAGTGATACTAATGAGGGTCGTGGACTTCGAGTATTTAAATATGCCAACTCTAATGTGTTCATGACCACAGTAGCTAACACTCCAAAAGTAGAGGAGATAACTATCAATGAATAGAAAAAAAATAAAAGTGTTAAGACGCAAAGCTAAACACATATTAGTTGAATGGTTAAAGTCTTTACTTCCAGAAGAAGAACAAGAGAAAGTTACTATCAATAATATTTTAGAGTTGATGCCAAAGCAAACACATTACATACATAACTTTCAATTGTATCAAAGTGCTTGGTCATTTAGATGGGTGATGAAAAGATTAAAAAAGAATCCAGAATGGACATTCAAAGAAATGAATGAAAGTGCAAGCCCAAGTGAACGACAATTAAGAAGAGAAAGAATGGTTGAAGATGGCCCAGTACCGCTCTAAGTTTGAGAAGACTATTGTTACTGGTCTTCAAAAGAAAAAAATAAAATATAAGTACGAAGAATATGTTATTGATTTTGTACAACCAGCTATTGATAGAACATATCTTCCCGATTTATATTTTCCTAAGACAGATATCTTTGTAGAATTAAAAGGTGTTTTAAAACTAGAAGACAGAAAGAAACATTTGTGGATACAAGAACAGTCAGACTATGATATTCGTTTTTGTTTTATGAATGCAAATAATAAAATAAGAAAAGGTTCTAAGACAAGTTATATTAATTGGTGTGAAGCCAATAACTTTTTATGGTGCGACAAAGAAATACCTTTAGATTGGATGAAATAATGAAGATAACAAAAGACAATGCATATATTATACTAACTCCTAACGTACCTGGTGATGGTGATGTTGGTTTAGAAATGATAAATTATACTGACGACCCTAATGTAGACACACTAGCTTATGGTATAAGGTGGTTAGTAACACAAAATCCAGAGCTTGTATACTACATAGGTGCAAGAGAAATGGAATACGAAGTAATTAAAAAAATAAAAGATGGAAAGGATACCCCAGACAATGACCCAAGTCTCCACTAAAAAACTAATAGAAAAAGCAAAGAGTATTGTCTCTACTGATAGAGAGAAAACACACGGAAACAAAAAGATTAATCACGATAATATAGCTAAGATGTGGTCGGCTTATCTTGATATACCAATGACTGGTCTTGATGTTGCATTAATGATGACCTTACTAAAGGTTGCAAGAACAAAAGCAGGTTCACATAACCCAGATGATTACATTGATATGGTTGGTTATAGTGCTATTGCTGGTGAGTTAGCGGAAGGAGAAAAATAATGTCTAACAATCAATTACCAACCACATACCAACAATTTATACATGCATCAAGGTATGCTAGATTTGTTGAAGAACATAAACGCAGAGAGTCTTGGAGTGAAACAGTCACACGATACTTTGACTTCATGCAAAAACATTTAAAAGAAAATAATAAATATAATCTACCTAAAGATTTACGAACTGAACTTGAAGATGCTGTTTTAAGTTTAAGTATTATGCCATCTATGAGAGCACTTATGACAGCAGGTGAAGCATTAAATAGAGACCATACCGCAGGATATAATTGTAGTTATATTCCTATCAATGATGTTAGAAGCTTTGATGAAGTTATGTATATTCTTTTGTGTGGTACAGGTGTAGGCTTCTCAGTTGAAAGAGATTATGTTGATGAGCTTCCTACAATTGCAGAAGAGTTTGAAAGTAGTGATACTATTATTGTAGTACAAGATAGTAAACAAGGTTGGGCTAAAGCATTTAGAGAATTGATTGCTATGTTATATGGTGGACAAGTTCCTAAGATAGATGTAACAAGAATTAGACCTGCAGGTGCAAGACTAAAAACTTTTGGTGGTCGTGCTAGTGGGCCTCAACCTCTTGTAGATTTGTTTGACTTTGCAATTACCACATTTAAAAACGCCGCAGGTAGAAAGCTTGACGCTCTTGAGTGCCATGACTTAGTCTGTAAAGTTGGAGAGGTTGTTGTTGTAGGTGGTGTTAGACGAAGTGCTTTGATATCTTTAAGCAACATACAAGATGATAGAATGAGAAATGCTAAGAGTGGTTCTTGGTGGATGACTGAACCACAAAGAGCATTAGCTAACAACTCAGCTTGTTATACTCGTACTCCCGATATGGCTTTATTCATGACAGAATGGAAGTCATTATATGATAGTAAGTCTGGTGAGAGAGGTATCTTTAATCGACAAGCCGCTAAAGAAAAATCTGCATTGAATGGTCGTCGTGATATTGAACATGACTTCGGTACTAATCCTTGTTCAGAAATTATTCTTAGACCTTATCAGTTTTGTAACTTAACTGAGGTTGTAGTTCGTGCTACTGATAGTGAAAAAGAATTATCAAGAAAGGTTAAGTTAGCTACGATACTTGGTACATTCCAATCAACTCTTACAGATTTTAAATACATAAGAAAGATATGGAAATCAAACACTGAAGAAGAAAGATTACTCGGTGTATCTCTTACTGGTATCATGGACTCAACCGCAACCAACAGTCCTAAGAAAGGTTTTCTATCTGGACTTAGACAGTCTGCTGTTGATACTAACAAAGAGTTTGCTAAGAAACTTAAGATACCACAATCAACTGCAATCACTTGTGTAAAACCTAGTGGTACAGTAAGTCAGTTAGTTGATAGTGCATCTGGTATTCACACCAGACATAATCCTTATTACATTCGTACTGTAAGATGTGATAAGAAAGACCCACTAACTCAACTGATGATTGATAAAGGCGTACCACATGAGCCTGATGTAACTAAACCAGATTCAGTTATGGTGTTTTCTTTTCCTACTGAATCACCAAGGGGTTCGATAACTCGTAATGATAAGACTGCTATTGAACAGTTAGAGTTATGGTTACAGTATCAACGAGAATGGTGTGAGCATAAACCTTCTGTAACTATTAGTGTTAAGGAACACGAATGGATGGAGGTTGGAGCTTGGGTATACAAACATTTTAATGAGGTATCTGGAATTAGTTTTCTTCCTTATACTGACCATGTATATAAGCAAGCACCTTATCAAGATATAACAAGAGAAGAATATCTTGAATGGAAAAAGAAGATGCCTAAGACTATAGACTTTTCTTTACTAAGTGAATATGAATCCGAAGACAATACAACAGGTTCTCAAGAACTTGCATGTACTGGTGGAGTGTGTGAGCTTGTAGATATCACACAAGAAATTGCTTAGATGAAAAAGAAAACTGTAAAGGAAGGAGTTATTGCTAGTTATAGTGTACTAGTAAATAACAAAGGAGAGTTGATATCAGAAGTATCAGCTCTACCAGAAGATAAAGCAGACATTATGAATGAAACATTTAAAAGGAGTGAAGAAGAAAAACAATTTTATATTCAACTTGTAAAAGAACTTAAGTTAAAGTTTAATGAAGTAGAAAAGTGGATACAAAAATATATAACTTCTATAAATTAATTATGAAAACATTTGTATACGGTACATTAAAAAAAGGAAAGAGGCTTCATTCTATTATTGAAGACGCAACTTTTATGGGAACACACGAGACTAAACAATCTTTTGATATAAAAGATTATGCTAATGGTGCGTTTCCTATTGTGTTCTTACCCAAAGATGATGGGTATAAAATAAAAGGTGAGTTGTATGATTTAGATAGTAAGATTATGAGTTATGTTTGGAGCTTGGAAACAGGTGCAGGTTATTCTCCTGTTGAGATAGATGTGGGAGACCATACTGCAGTTGCATTTATATATCCTCAGTTTGCTGAAAGCTCAGCGATTGAGGTAACTGATAAGTATATAGCTACTAGTAATGATGTTAAGGAATGGACTGGAGTTTAAGATTATTTATTAGCTTTTTTCTTTAATCTTTTAAAAATTTTTGTAATTTGTTTATCAAGTTTTTCATGCATGTGTTGTTGTTCATGTTGCATTTTTAAAATTTCTTGTTGTAAATTAATTGTAGATATTAAGTTCCAACTAATTAAAGCCATCAATCCTATAAGAGCTACACCTATAACTTTTTCTGCTAAATTCATTTAATAATTCTTTCACAATGTTTGACACCAGTTTGGTCTACTGAAAATTCACATTGCTCTAGAGTGCATGTATACTGAACTTGATTGCCAGAGTTTCTCTCCGCCGTGCGCTTAGCTGTGAGGCACGTACTTAAATTGTCCTGGTGATACCAACCTTCTATAGTTTTATTACCACCATCATAGACATATAAACTAAGTATGATAACTGTTTCAATGATTCCCATTCTTTCGTTCCTCTAAATCTATTAATCTTTCTTCATGAAATTGTATAATCATTTCATTCTTTAGTATTAGTGGTATCTCTCCTTCCATTTGTTCCTTAAGTTTTTCAGTACTCTCGGCAAGATATTCCACCAACATGTAAAGCTCTTGGACTTGTGGACTGACCATGTCTCCTTTTGGAACACCATCAATAAAAGTATTAGCAGCTTCTAGGTCTTTCTCCATAAGCTGTAGTTTAGTTTCTATATTATTAAGTCGCTCAATGACGCCAAACCCGAACCAAGCACCCACAAGGCAAGCGCCAATAATGCTGATAAGATTACGAGCTGGCATTGAGATAGGGGTGTTTTCATTTATTTTCATACCTCATCCGTCTGTACAGGTTTGCCTTCACAAAAGTATTCAAATGATTCCATATTCATATCTTCTATGTTTCTAAACTTTTCTAATAAACTATCTACTAATACTACTTTATTATCAAATAAGTATTGTTGACAAGCATCTTTAGAAATAAAGTGCATATCTTGAAGGTGACTGTTTCTAGTTTCTTCTCCTCCAAACCACATCATAACAGTAAGAATCCAAATCATTATTTTTTTACCAAACTTCCACCAAAGTATAGACCAATAATTGCCGCCACTAAATTAGTATCAAGTGGTGTAATTACAACTCCAGGTGCTGCCATTGGTACCCATTTCATTATCTCTTTACCTTCTGTAAAGAATAAAAATCCAGGTTTAAATTCAAGGTAACCTACTATTATCTGTACCTCTGGTGCAAATAAAGGAATAAGTTTAGGCAATACAACAATAGAAAAGATTGCAGTCAATGCAATGATACGTCTTGTCCATTGAAATCCTACGTTCTCATATTCTCTTGCCGCTTTATAACCTTTTTGTTGAACAGAATTTCTTTCTATAAGAAGCTTTTGTTCTGATTCTTTAGCTTTAATTTTTTGTGACCATATGCTCATGACTCCACCGAGTACGGTAGAGCCAAGCATGGTAATCATTTCAAATGGTATACCCATAATAAATTATCCTATTACTACAGCAAGAACAATTACTACGGCAACAGCAATAGCAATTTTCTTTTTTTTATCTAGGTTCATAAACCATTCTTTAGCTTGCATTATTTTTTCCATAATGTTTCTCCTTTGTTAGTTATAAAACTCCTGCCCCACACACGAGTGTTATTTTATTTTTATTGTTTTACTTTTCTTTTCTTCTGGAAGGTTAAGCTTCATCTTAATTAAAAGTATGCCGTCTTTAAACTCTGCATCTTTAACTTCAAGATGTTCTGCAAGAGTCCACTTTCTAGTAAAGGCTCTCTTTGCTATTCCTTTATGAAGAAAACTTTCTTCTTCATCTTTTGATTCTTTAGAAGCTGATATAGTTAAGACATCTTCTTTGACTTCTACATTGATATCACCTTTAGTGAATCCTGCTAAAGCCATTTCCAATTCATAACCATCAGTACCTAGCTTACGAATATTGTAAGGTGGGTAACTTGGTGCTTCAAAGTTTGACATTGAAGACAGTTGGTCAAAGATAGAATCAAAGCCGACTGTTAAGTTTCTAAATGGGTCTGCATTAAACACCAGACCTCTTCTTGTTGTTGTAGGTATGTTCATAATTAACTCCTTTCATTAAGCAAGTTATTGTTGTTGTTGTCATCTAGAGTGCTACCTATAAGCCACCCCAAATCTCTAGTAGAAATAATAAAATTTCTACAATAGTATTTTCCACAGTGTACTATTTTTTCTTATGATTTCTATCTAACAGTCCACCCTTTTCAAATGAAAACGATATACCTGCTTTAACAGAACTTAAACTAGTAGCATCTATTCCAATTTGAGTACCACCTTCAGTTGTATAACCAAATCCTTCATCATTAAGACCCCAACCATTGTCTACTTTACTAAATAAACTTCTCTCTTTTTCAGGAGGAGAATATTTAGGAGTATCAAATGTAGGAGTTGCTGGACCAAATGTAGGATTATTATTATTGTTATTATTATTATTATTATTAGGATTAGTAGTTGTACGACCTTTTCCTGGTCCACCAGGAGTTTGTCCTTGTTTGCTATTATTACTTTTATCTCTGTTATTACCACCTGGATTGCCACCATCTCTAGCTCCACCTCTACCACGACCAGCACTACCCATACCAGAAGCACCTGCTCCACTATCAGCACCACCACCATATCTAAAACCAAGTCTATCCATATCTTCTTTACTAGGTTTTTTTATTGGTAAAGTAATTTCTTTTTCTTCTGAAGATTCTTTTTTTTCTTTAGCCATTTTTATTAAGGCTTTAGATACAGCTTCCATTCTTTTTTTAATACCACCCATTTTATTTTTGTCAGCATTTTTATATTCATTGTTATTTAAAAATTCTTTAGCTGCTTCTTTATATCTACCTGTGTTTATCAAAGCACGAGTAACAGGACTCTGACCTATTGAACCTCTGTAATACTCACTAAAGATAGCTTGTTGTGCATCTTTAGGAAAGTTTACAAAATTAGGAAGAAGACTATTAACTTCTTTTAATCTTACTTCTATATCTTTTTCTAGTAATTTTTCCGCATCTTCTTTATTTATTCTATCAACAGAAATGTTACCAGTTCTACCATCAATTAATAAATGACCATAACCTACTGAGTCTTTATCTTTATCTTTATAAGGTTCAAGGCTAAGTCCTTCTGCTTGTCGAATAGTTTCTTTAAACTTTTCAACATCTATGTTAGCTCCTTTGTTAGCTTTAATACTACCAAAATATTCTTCTGTATTTAAAGGACTTTTTCTAGAATAAGTATTGCCACCATAGTTAGTAATAGAATCGTTAGCAGTATTAACAGTTCCATACATCTTGTTTCCTACTCTCATAAACGCATCCATTCTTCTACGTCTGTCAGTAGGTACTGATGGTGGTAGCATTCCAAATTCTGCTAATGTTTTTTTACTTGACATTCCCATATTAATTATTCCTTTGTTGTAATCTTCTTGTTAACTCTTTAACGTACCCACCTTGATTAAATAAATTTGGTGATATTAATTCAAAATCTTTTTTAAAAAAATCTTTCTGTAAATTAAAATTATCTTTGTAAGTAAGACCAGGAACTCCTGTTCTTGTTAATAAACCCCTAATAGTAGGAGCAGGTAAAGCATCATAAAAATTTCTAATAGCTTCATCATAATCTTGTTTACCAAAAACACCACCAGTAGCATTAGTTATAGCTAAAAAAGAATTACTTGCTACAGTAGCACCTGGAAATATTTCTAAAGGTCTGTCTGCTCCTGGCCCTACAACTCTATTTAAAACATAAGTAGGTAACCATCCCATGTTACCAGATAAATTCATAGAGTTAGCTAACCAAACATCAGGACTATCATCAATATTAGTTCTAACTTCACCATACTTTGCATACTCTCTTAAAGAACTGATAGCTCCATAAACAGTCAAAGCTCCAGTCATTTTAAATAGTTGTGCTTGTTCACCACTTTCTGCTCTGGCTATTAATGCATTTGTTTGTGCAGATTTAGCTTGTGCCCAAGAACTAAACTGACCTAATATTCTTACTAATGGATTTCTTGTTTGTGTAAATAATAATCTATTACCAACAGTAGGAATAATTGCATCTCTATCAGCAGACTTTACTCCAATTTTATTAAGTAAGACTTTTCCTTCTTTATTAGCTAAAGCTTCATCAAGTGTATTAAACTTACCTAATTTTATAACATCTTTAATTGAAGTAACTCCAAGTTTAGTAAGATGTTGTATATCTTCTACTTGTACTTTATTTAAAGATTTTAAATTTCTAAAAGATTTTACATTAGCTTTTTCTAAAGCAAGAGCAATAGACCTAGCACTTTTATATCCATCTACTATTCCTGTATTATATGCATACCTTCTAGCTACATTTGTAATACCTTCAAGACCTATATATTTAAAAAACTTTTCATTACCCATTCCAATAATATCTATGTATCTAGCAGAAGCTTGGCCAGCTTCAGTAGCTGTCCTATCTCCAGCACCTACATAAGCATCTTTTAATAATTGTCTAGCAATTTTACCATGAAATAATTCAAGAGATTCGGCTCCACCTTTTTCGTATTTAGTACGAATGTTTGTTCTAGCAATTCCTTGTAACCAAGAACCAAAGTGTCTACTATTTTGAAACGGTTGTACTAAATCACCAAGGTTAGCTATAGTAACTTTATCCATCATAGATAAGTTAGCTAATGTAGAAAGTGTAGCTACTATATTTTTTTCTGCAGGATTACCTACTCTACCATGTCTTCCAAACAAAGCATTAACTGAATCAGCTATAGCTTTAACATCTTTATTATAACCACCAACTCCCATAGTTTCTTTAGTAAAACCATTATTAATATATTGACTTTTTAATCTATTAAAATAACTATTTAATAGTTCACCATTAGGACCAAACTTTCTAGCAAATTCTACTGATTTAACACTAGTACGAGCTAAGTCATTTAATACAGAACCTATATCATTAACCAACCATTTTTCCATTACTTTTTCTACATCATCATAAGAACCTTGTATAACTCTTTGATGTTGTATATGCTCACTAAGAGGTAAGACTAATTTTAATTGACCTCTAACATCTGAATTTAAAATACCATAGTTAGAATCTAAACCTATAATAGGATTATCATATTCTCTACTAATACTTTCAAAATATTTTTTAGCTGCTGCTTTACCTTGTGAAGGAGTAAACATTTTTTTTCCTACAGGAACACCAGCATTTTTAAGTATTTTTCTTTGAGCTGAAGTTTTACTTATATTTTGAAATACAGTTCCCATATCAGTCATAAATAACTCCATACTTTCTTTGCTTTTATTAACTGCATTAAAATTAATTTTTCTAGGAAAGTAATTTGTTACTGCTTCTGCTTCTGTAATACCTACTTCATTAAAATAAGATTTAAAATCACTTAAAAATCCTTTAATTTTTGTAGCAAGTTGTTGTGCTTGTGAATTAAATTTTTCTGTAGAACCTCTAACAATTTTTAAAGCTTCATCTTGTGTTTGTTGAGATGCTCCAAAAAGTATTCCTTCTTCTCCATATATAGCTCCAGTAAATCTATTGTAATTACTTTGTGCTAATTGTTCTATATTAGAAGTTGTTCCTGTTAATACTGGTCCTCTTCCTTCAACTACATTTCCAAAAAAATTAAGTCGAGGTGCTGTATCAAATTTAGGAAACATCATTGTAGAAAGTTCATCTACTATTGGACCTCTAGAAGAAAGTTTAGTAGATAAAGTTGTTGATGTATTTATATTAATTTGTCGTGCTAAATTTTTTACATACTCTCCATTTAATAAACGAGAAAATCCTTGTTGAACATTTGTAGGTATGCCAGTAAGTGAGCCACTTCTTAAAGCTCTTGAAGTTAAACCAAGAGCAAAACCAGAAGCAACAAAAGTATTAAATCCTTCTTCTGAATCTGTAAATAAAGTTCCTGCAGTAGCACCCATTGCTGAGCCAACAAGAGGTCTAGTTAAATTTATAGCTAACATTCTACCAAGTTGAGATTGTAAACCACCAATAGAATGTATTTGTTTAATAAGTTCTTGTTGATATTTATGTTCAGCTCCTGCTTGTTTTTCTAAACCTAGTTTAATTTCATCAGATAGTTTTTTAGTATACTTAGTGTAATCGTTTTCAGTACCTGTTAATATTTTTTTTTCTTTATCAGTTAATTTTTTAACAAGTTTTTTATATTTAGGTGACTTTGAACTTAAAACTTCTCCTGTTTTTTTATTTATTAAACCAAGAGATTTTTTTATTTCACTTAATTTTAAAAGTCTTTCTCTTTTAGGTTGTACATAACTAGCAAAATTATTATTAACTGATTCTAATTCTTTAAACAATCTTTTTATTTCAGGAAGAGAAGATATTTTTTTTACTTGTGTAAGTTGTTTAGATGTAATATTTAAATTTTTAAGAGTGTCCTCTTTTAATATTTGAGTAACAGCTCCAGCTTTAGTTTTATCTCCACCAAATATTTTAGGTGCTACTTTACTAGCAACTTTAGATACACCTGTTGTAACTCCTAATGCAACAGGAGATAATACAGCACCTGCACCTGCACCTACAAGAACATCATCCCAATTAAATTTTCCTTTTGCGGCAGTGTGAATAGAAGTAGCTCCAGCTCCTACACCAGCACCTAAAGCTGCAGTAGCTCCACCTGAAACTGCATAAGATTTAATTCCTTTATAAGCTCTTCCTGCTTGAGCTGCTCTTCCCCAAGGCATTAAAAAATACACAGGGTCTGTTAACATAACTAAACCACGACCACTCCAAACAGCAGCATCATTATCATACTTACCATCTTTAAATTCTGGAAAATTTTTTTGTATTTCTTTTACTCTTTCTTTTTCTATTTGTTTAGAAGTTTTATTAGTAAAAGCAGCTTCACCTAATCTCCACAAATCTCCAAATAAATAAGTCTCAAGAGCCGCACCGTACTGTGCTTTTCTAACAGCAGAAGGTTCTCCTGTTATAGTTGTTTCAGAAGTTACTTGAGGTTCACTTCCTGTAGCCCAAGATTCAAAATTAAAAGTAGAAGTAACATTATCAGTAGGAGTAGTAAGTTCTTTTATATTTTCTTTATTAGTTTTTTCATTTCCTGTAGCCCAAGATTCAAAATTAAAAGTAGAAGGAGTTTGTTCTATACTTTCAATAGAAGTATTTTGTTCTATAGTTTCAATAGGCACCTCTTTTATATCATCAGGCTTTTCAGATGTTGCCCAACTTTCAAAGTTAAAAACTTCAGACATTATTATTTTCCTAATTTAAATATTTTTTAATTCTACTATTTATGTTTAAAATATTTCGATAGTTGTTATTCCATTCTTTTTGAGCAGTAGCGTAATCTTCTCTTCTTTGTTTAAAATCTTCTACAGATTCAGTAAAACCATCCTCATTTCTAAATCTAGTTTCAAAAAGAGTATCACTAGGATTAGCAGGAATAGTATCTATAAATGCATTCCAACTATCTTTATTATTATCTCTCCACTCTTTAAATTCAGAACTAATACCTACTGCTCCTGCTTTTTTAATTGCTCTTCCATTATTAGGAGGCATAAAATCTTCTACATTTTCTAATGTAATTGTAGATTTAGTTTTATTTTCTTCAGGTATTAATGTATTTACTTGTTCGTCAACAGATGTTTTAATAGATTCTTGTGTAGTTGATTGAGTTTTTAACCATTTTTGATAACCAGCTAAAATATCAGAAGAAACACCTTTTGAATTTTGGAGACCTCCTGTTTCTTTTACTTTTTTATCAAAACTTTCCCAAGTATTAATTGTTTCATTACCATCTTTAACTGCATTAAATCCACTATCTGTAATAATATATGTTACAGCTTTTGGATTTAAAACACTTGATACAAACGCATCCATTTCAGTTTTAGCAACTCTTAATGTAGAACCTTGTTCTTCATATTTTTCTGCAATAGCGTTTAATTCTATTGCTAAATAATCTTTAGTATTTACTTCTTCATTATTAACTACTATAGTAGAGGGTACATTTGTTCCTAACCCTACTATATTAGTAGGAATTACATAAAATCCTTTAATAGGTTGTTTAATATCATAACCAAATTGGTCTGTATCTAATTCAATTTTTCTATTAATAAAAGATTGACTTACTGCTTTTTTAACACTGGCTTCATTTAAAGTAGTTAAATCTCCAGTAAAATATTTAGCCATATTATAATAATAATTATCCCATTCTACTTGTAAACCATTAATTGAATCAAATAAATCTTGTCCGTCTGGTCTTACAGTAATATCACCTTTATCGTTTTTAACAACAATATCTTTTATTTTTTCAGATGGAATAACAGACCCCATAACAGCAGTTGAAATTCCATAAGTACTTTTACTTTGAATACTTTTCCAAACACTATTTAAAGTACTTAAATCTGAACTATTTTTCATTACAGTTTTTTTACCACCTAGTATGTCTGACTCAATAGCTTTTTCATATCCACTATCCATATCATTTTGTAAAGTTTGTAAAACACTAGCAGATTTATCATCTTTATTAAAAAGTTTTTGAGTTAATGTAGAAACAGTATTATTTTCAATATCTTCTTGAGCTTGTGTAAATTTAGATGAATCAAAATAATTTTCATACTTAGGTCTTACAGGAAGTGCTGTTCCTTCATAAGTATATCCTGTAACTTTACCATCTTCTCCTTGTATATCTTTTATTTTATTTATTTCATTTTCTAATTGAAAAGATATACCACTACCAGCATCTATTTTTGTTCCAGTATTAGGAATAATTCCTTTAGCTACTAAAATATTCATACCTATTTCTTCTTTAGAAGCACCTTTACTTGCTGATGCAGATACTAAACTATTCATAGCATTATCTAATTTACTAGTTGTTGCAAAATCTGTTTCGTATTGTGCTGATTTATTAGCAAACAATACATCAGCTCTTCGTCTATAATAATCTTTTTCTTTAGCAAGTTCTTCTCCTCTTGCTTTAATTAATTCTTGTCTTTCTCTCATTGCAGTTTCTGCTAAACCACCTGCAACTTGTAAAGCACCATCAGGATTTTTAACTGCTAATGCAAGAGCACCTACTCCTAGTGCCCCTTTTAATATTTTTTTAAAATTATTATTTTTTTCTTCTTCAGCCATTATGCTAACTCCTCTTCCTCTGTGTCAGAAATACCTAAGTCTTCTGCTTTAGGTAACTCTTTTACTCTTGCAAGTAAAGAAGGTTCAACACTAGATTTTCTAATTTCTTTTGGTTTCATATCTTTTAATTGTTTATCTGACTCTTCCATATACATTTCTTTTTGGTCATCATCAAAATCTTCATCTTCATCTTCATAAATTACAGGCTCAATATCATTTTGTTCTGCTATTGCAATAAGAAGATACATTAAAGGCTCAATACAAAGAAGCATTAAATCAGGATTAATTTTACCACTTGTCATAGAAGTGTAAAGTACTGTTTGAACTATTTCATCAATAGGAGTATTGTTTAAATATTGACCTAGCAACTCTACATAGTTATCTTCTTCAGTCATTTTTAAAAACAAATCTTCTATAAAAGGTCTTACCTCAGTATATTCAGGTGAACGTTCCCATGGAAATTTTGATTCGGGTGCAGCTGTTAAACTTTCACCTGGAACAGGAGCATCAAAAGGGTCAAAGCTAGTACCATCTCCTAAGTCTACTTGACCTGCAGTATCTGCAGCAGGATTTGGTTGCTCTTGATTGGCTTCCAATTGCTGTTCTATATTTACGTTTTCTTCTTCCATGATTTTTTATCCTTTAATAAATTATCCAGAGGATGCTCTGGTAAATTAAATTTTTTCTTTCTTTCTTTTTCTCTTTTTTCTTTTAGTTCATTAAACTCAAACTCAAGTTGTTCTTCTGTATTTTCTTGTTTTTTCTGCGATTCTCTTTGGTTGCTTAACATGTTGTTTTCCCTTTCGAGTGCCTTTACGTTTAGCTTTAGTTGTAGCAGCATATTCGGCTGCAGTCAGAGACTTAATAGCAGCTGACGGAAGATAACGTTCTCCTGTCTCACTACTTTTTTTTCCAGATTTAGTTCGCCATACTTGTTTTGTCCACTGTTTAAGAGATTTTTGAGATTTTTTTAAGGCCATATTATATTATACCATACTATATAAGAGTTGTCAATAGTTAACTTTTGTAACCACCACCAGCAGCTTTGTATTGTTTAGCCAACATTTGTGCTTTACGAGCAGACCATTGACCAGCTTTACCACCTTTAGTACCAGCTTTAATTTTATTAAATAATCTTTTACGCATTCCAGGTTTAGTATAGTTACCTGCTGCATTTACTTTACTTTTAGGTTTAGTAGCCATTTGTTATTTTCCTTTTATATTTTTTGCCACTGTTGTTTCAAAGTTTGTTTTAATTGATTTCTTGATAACTTCTTTTTATTAGGAAGTATTTGACTTTGATTTTGATTTGTTTGCAACAGGCTTTTTGCTATTGGATTGCTTTTAAGTTTTTGGTCCATCTTACCAAGCTTTACAACTCCAGTATCTAGCTGTTAGTTTACTAAGTTTACCTTTATCACATCCATGTCTAGCTCTAAAAGATTTTTTACGAGCTGGTATGTTCTTTTTAATCTTCATATTAGCATCACCAAAACGAATCATCTTAATAGTCTTACCTTCTTTAGCTAACACTACAGACTTCTTACCGCCTTTAATAGAACGTTTTGGTTTATTGTAACCAGAAAATCTTTCTCCTCTGTATTCAATAGACATTATGCGTATTTACTACTTCCTTGTATATCTAATTTTTGTCTATCAAAACCATCTTGAAGAGCTTTAGTTAGTAGTGAACCACTTTTGTTATAACTTCCTTTTGAATCACCATAACTAGCTCCATAAGCTTCTAAAGAAGAATCACCATAACCAGTACTATAAGAAGCATAAGCATCTTCTTGATTGTCTGCTGCTAAATAAGATGAAGCATAATCAAGTGCTTTAGTTTTTCCTTTATCAAGTAAACTACTTGTTTTAGCTTTAGCACTTATATCATAAACAGGTGCATCACCTACACTAGTATAACTACCTGTTTGCCACATAGAAGCATCTCCTACTCCACCTTGTGTTGATGATAGTTTAGCTTTTGAACCAGTATAACTATATTGAGTAGCTGAATCCATATGAGGATTAGGTTGAGAAACTGTAAAGTCTCCTGAACTTGAGTAATCAATATCCCATGTTGTTTTTGTTTTACCTGGTCCTGTAACTTGTGTAGTAGAAGTCATACCATTATTTTTTGTATACTCATGTGCACTAAAGTCATCAAGTTTATAATCTTGTTTAATAGTGTTATGATATCTTTGAGCATCAGGTGTCATGTTTTGATAAATACCTTGTTTACTCCAAGCAGCATTTAAAATATTATATGACTGTGCATTAGCAGCATTAGCTACTGCCATATTAACACCACCAGTACTAACTACTCCACTAGCACCTGCAACAAAATTACCTGTAGCTTTTGTTACTTGAGCAGCTATTGTACCAGGAGCACCACGAGCACCAGTTAAAACAGTTTGAGATACAAGTTTTTGTGTACCCATACCTGCACGACCACTAAGTACATCACCAGTTCCACCTACAAGATTTTTAAATCCTTCTGAAAAATTTCCTTGACCAAAACTTCCCACAGTTTTAGATAAAGTTTGTGTTATACCTTTGTAAGTACTACCAACAAATTGAGCACCTTTATAAGCATAACTACCTAAAGTTTTCATAGCACCTCCTAGTCCTGAAGCAAATCCAGGTGCAACTCCACCAGGCATAAGGAAACTTCCAAGGTTACCCCAGGCTGTACTAGCTATACCGCCTAAACCTCCCATCAGCCAAGGCATAGCAAAAGATAAGGCCATCATCCCTATTGGACCTATCTTATTACTAAACTTAGCAAACTTAGTCATAGCACTCTTGCCAAATTTTTTAATTCCTTCCCAAGTTTTTTTACCAAGTTTTTTAATTCCTTTGGCAACTTTTTTTACAACCTTAGTAATAGGATTTTTTTTGACAACTTTCTTGACAACTTTTTTTACTTTTTTCTTTACTTTTTTTATTGCTTTAACTACTGAACCCATAGTCTTTTTCTCCTTTTGTAAATGCGTATCCTTGTTTTTTAACTTTTACTTCGCCAAACTTATCTTGACCTAAACGTATCCAATTTATTTTTTGTTTATCACCAACTTGCTCAGCTAAATTTCTTTGTGTCCACCTATGTAATGTAAGAACACTACCATCATTACATATAGTATCCATGTGCCATATATTTTTTCCATTATTCCACCAGCTTTCATTTTCTATTATACCTGTGCGTTTAAATCTTTTAGAAGATTCATTGTTCATAAAAGCCCAACTAGTATAAGCAAAAGGTCTATCGCCTCTTCTAAAAACTCTATACTGATTAAGTTTTATTGGTGGTAAAACTTGTTGTAAGATGTGTTCAACATCTCCTTTAAATATATCTTTGTATATATTAGCAGTTCCAACTAAATGAACTGCAGCTTCTACATCATTCATTGTTTTTTTTTTATTATTATAATAAAGTTATAGCAAACTCAGCTAACTTTTTAATATTAGCGTACCTATCTTTTTCTGCAGATTGTTCATTACCAAGCGCTGCAATAGCTATTTTAGCTTTTCTATCTTCTTCATTTTCTGATGACTCGTACTCCCACTTTGCAGCATCTCTCATTTCTTGCCATAAAAAAGACAATCCTTGATTACTAAGATTAAAAGCATTCATTGCATTAGCTTGATTAACTGCGTTAACTCCAGCAGTATTAGCAGTATTAGTTTGTCTACGCCATTGTACATTTGATTGCTCAATAGCCATAGAATTTTGTACATTAAACTGGTCTTTTTGAAATGCAAGATTAGAATTAAACTGTGCTATTTGTGAATTCATAGAATCTTGTAGTCGTTCAGCTTCAAGAGCATTACCCACATTTTGTGCAGATATTGTATTAGCTTGTGTATTATTAAACTGTGTCATTGCATCAGCACGAGCTGCATTATTTTGTGAAATAGTAGAAGCAAGATTAGCCATAAATTGGTCAGTTTGCATATCACTAGTTGCATTAAATTGACTAGCTGCATTAAGAGAAGCTTGGTCAGATAACATAGCTTGTTGTCTTTGTTGTGCAGTTAACATAGCAGCTTGTTGTTTATTACTAAGATTAGTCATGTCAAGTTGTAAAAATGATTGAGCATTTAATACTTGAGCTTGTTGTTTGTTAGTAAGATTAGCCATATCCATAGCAGCAAGATTGGCTGCATTTTGCATTACAGCTTGTTGTGAGTTACTAAGATTTTGTAAACCAAAAGTTCTAAATAAATTAGAGTTAGATATTACAGCTTGTTGTTTATTATTAAGATTAAGAACATCAAGACCTGCAACAGTTTGAGCATTAGCAAGAGCAACAGATTGTTTGTTGTTCATTCCTGCTAATTCCATTTGTTGTTTTAACTCAGCATTACCTACAGATGTTTGTTGATTATTAGCAAGGTTTTGTAAACGAACTTGTTGTGCTTGAGACGCACTAGCAACAATAGCTTGTTGTTGATTATTTAAATTAGCCATTAACAACTGTTGTGTATTTTGTCCAGTTTGTATAGCAGCTTCTTGAGTAAACTGTGCACCTGTTAACTGTGCTTGAAATTGTTGTTGTTTACTTAATACTTCAGCTTGTTGTTGATTGTTAAGATTAGCCATTGCAGCTTGTTGTAACTGTGTAGCATTAGCTTGAGCAATTGGAATAGCACTTTGAATAATAGAATTAACTAAAGCTTCTCGTCCAATAGAAGAACGACTCATACCTCTTGATGCAAGATTTTTATCTACAGCTTCAACAGCAGCTCTTGCCCATGTAGGAATAGTACCACTATCAATACCATCTAATAACTTTTCCATTTGACCTGACACAAGTGTATCAGCAGGAAGTGAAGCTATCTGTGCATTAACAGCAGCAGGTTGACTTACAGTTGCAGCAGTTATTGCCGCTGGATTAGTTCCAACAGCTCCTTGAATATTAGAAGGAAGACTTGCAGTTTGTGCAGCTATTGTAGCTTTTTGTCCAGTAATAGCAGCAGCTAAAGCTTTACTATTAATAGTACCTTGTGCAGCATTTGCTATTGCAGTTGCCGCAGGATTTGCAGAAGCACCTGTAACACTAGAAGCAGTACCAGATTGAGCAGCTACTTGTCTAGTTGCAGCAAGATTAGTTTGAGAAGCACCTGTTGCTACTTGTCCTTGACCTACTCTAGCAGCAGTCATAGTTGTTGGCTGAAGTGTGGTAGGAGTTGCAGCAGTTGCTGAAGTACCTGCAGTTGCACCAGTAATAGTGCCAGCAGATATACCTTGAGTTCCTACAGCTGTAGTACCTGCTTGAGTAGCAGCACCTTGTAATTCATTAGACTGAACAGTTTGTTTAGTATAAGTTTGTTTAGCTTTTGATGCTATTTTAGGGTCAGCTACTTGTTCAGAAAGATAATCAGGTATTTTTTTACTACCTATTTTTCCTCTAGCTTTTGATTCAGTTGGTATTGCCATAATTTATCTTCTCTTTCCTTGACCTCGGTAAGGTTTGAAGTTTGCTTTCTTTTTCTTATTCATAGTACTAGTTATTGGATGTCTGCCTATTGAAGTTCCCTTTAGTACAGGGACATGTCCTTCTTGTGATTTCCAAATCTTTGCCATTAATTACATAAAAGTTCTTAAAACAATAAACATCATCTGAGCAAAGACAGTAGTACCAATAAACCATACTAAAGCACGCAGTTGTCGCATGTCTTTTTCAATATGAAATAAATGATTGTCCTTTAAAACTCCTAGTTTACTATCCATTAGTTCAAGTTTACCTTCTATTCTTATTATTGCTTCTTTGTTATCTTGCTCAGTTGTCATAAGATTAACTTTCTTTTTTAACTTCTTCTTCTTTATTTTCTTCTTTTGGAAGTTCTTTTTTAAGAAGAGAAGTATAGTGTTCCCCTAAAACTTTTAAGTTATCAAACTTTAAATTAAGGGCAGTCTGTTCTTGACCTATATTTCTTAACTGCATAAAAGCATACTTGCCATTATCACTTAAGTTATTTTCGTCGTATTCTTTATTGTCTATTGTAAACATTGTTTTCCTTTTTCTTCGCCCAATATTTTAATTTAGCTTAATGTTGAAACATCAAAACTATTGTCAACTGTGTCAGCTACTGGTGGGTTCTTGTGTACGTTATGTTTTTTTGCAAACATATCATCCCAATGTGCCTCATCCATAAGTGTCAACAATTCAGCTTTTGTATAATCACCCGGTGCTTTTGATGGTGTGTCTATCTTTTCAGATTTTTTAAATGTATGAGAAAAGTCACCGTCAGTATATTTATACTCAACGGACCATTCTGTAACATTACCATCAGCATTTTTTTTAGGTTTAGCCGATACCCATTGTTTAGTTACTGCCATATTATTCTCCTTTTAGAACTTTAATTTCAGCGGAAAGTTCTTTTACCGCATTTATTAAATACCAAAGTAAATTATCTGTTTCAATTGATTTTACTCCTGTACTTTCAGTCTTTACAATTTCAGGTAAAATTGTTTCTATTTCTTGAGCAACAACACCTAATTGTGTTCCACTTTTATTAACATAACAAGATTTTGCGTTATCAAAGTCTGTAACTTCTTCTAAAGTTCTATACTCAAAATTTCTTACTTGAATTTGGTCTATTTTTTCTAAACCAATATTATTATTAACAATATTTTTTTTAATACGTTCATCAGAAGTTTGAGACCAAGTTGTGCTGTTATTACCTTGATAAACACCACCACCATTAGGGTTAATAAATCCAGTGTTTGCACCTTTACCATCTGAATCATAACCTATAACTATTTCATTTCCTACAGTTGCACCTGAGGCATCTGTAGCATCCCCTATCATTATACTATTACCACCAGTGGTTATATTGTCTCCTGCTTTGTGACCAACACAAACAAGACTTCCACCATCAATAACAGCTAACCCTGCTTCAAAACCTATCAATGTATTTCCTGACCCAACAGTTAAAGCATTTCCTGCGGCATTTCTACCAATAGCAACATTATAACTACCTGTTATAGTACTTTGACCACCACAGTTATCACCTATAAAAACATTACTACCACCCGATGTTAAAGATGCACCTGCATCAGTACCAATTAAAACATTTCTAACACCTGTATTTAAAGCACTGCCAGTATTATAGCCCAAGGCTGTATTATTATCACCAGAAGTCAAAGCATCTAAAGAGTAGTTACCGATTGCTACGTTGTATTCTCCGCCTGCTATTGAACCTGACATTGCTAAATGACCGATAGCCAAGTTGTTTGCCTCAGTATCAGGAAGTTGTAATGCGTTTCTTCCTATTGCAATATTCCCATCAGTAGTTGTTGTTTGAGCTAATGCGTCTTGACCAATGGCTACATTATTTGCACCAGAAGTAATATCCTTACCAGCATTAGTTCCAACGCAAACATTTCCGTCACCATCTACAATAGCCTCACCAGCGGCATAGCCAACTAAAGTATTGTTGCCACCAGTGGTAATTGCAGTACCAGCTTGATACCCTACTGCTGTGTTAAAATCTGCAGAAGTTAAAGCATCTAAAGTATAGTTACCTATTGCTACGTTGTATTCTCCTCCAGCTACAGCTCCACCAAGAGCGGATGTACCAATAGCCAAGTTATGATTTTCTGTATCTGCTGCGTCATAAGCTAAATAGCCCATAGCTAAAATATTACTGCCCGTTGTATTTGATGTAGCAGCTTTGTAACCAACAATAGTTGCTTCACTCATACTTGTCATTTCTTCGGCAGCTTCGTTACCAATTACAACATTGTAACCACTTGTAGCAGCTTGTGCAGAACCAGCTAAATACCCAATAATAACATTTTCCGATGCACTTGTAGCATTTGCAAATGCATTTTTACCAATCATCACGTTTTTACTACCAGTATTCATATCAGTTCCAGCTTGTTGACCGATAGCTACATTTTGGTCTCCAGTTGTAATAGCATCTAAGGCATTTATTCCATAAGCGGCATTAGCTTCAGCAGTGTTATCTGTTCCAGATACATCGTGAGTATAGATAGAATTATCAGCAGTATAGAACGGAATACCAGCAACACTAGTAGCTGTACCTGTTGCACCTACTGCACCGTCTTTTAAGGTTACCCCGTCAACGGCTACACCGTTAGCATTAGTATTTTCACTAATAGTATCTACTTTAATCGTACTTGTCATAATAGTTTATCCTTAAATAGTTTGACTGTCTTGAAAATCTTTCCAAGCAGCTTTAACAGCATCAGTCCATACAGCGTTTGCCACCGCTTGAACTTCTACATCTTCAGCAGATATATCCATATCTGGGTGTAATACATGTCTGTGAGTTGAACGTGATATTTCTGCATCATCTTCTTTGATAACAGTATCCGTTCTAACCTGAACAGCTTTATACTCTCCAACTACTTCTATCTTTGCTATTTCTGTTTCTTTTGTTAT
>Ga0181418_1000126_pt1 | contig 23077 bp, 19 predicted proteins | sample 41SPOviralmetaG_FD_130143 | JGI IMG/M metagenome (GOLD analysis project Ga0181418, IMG submission 130143) | Marine viral communities from the oligotrophic San Pedro Time Series (SPOT) site, San Pedro Channel, CA, USA - 41 SPOT_SRF_2013-03-13 | ecosystem: Environmental > Aquatic > Marine > Strait...
ACAGAAGTAAATCTTTATGGAATGATTGCTCAAGATGTTGAGAAAGCATTAGATAAAGTTGGTCATAAAAACTTTGGTGGCTGGGTAGAAGAAGAAGATGGTTCACAAAGTTTATCGCAAGAAATGTTTATTTATCCTTTGATAAATGCGGTCAAACAATTATCAGATAAATGTGATTCTTTACAGAATGAAATTAACGAATTGAAAGGTAATTAAATGGAAATAACAGTAGAAAGAGTTTTAGAAATAGCAACTGATTCAGTTACGTTAATTAATGATGTAAACACTAATGGAGCATCTTCTGAATATTTACTAGAAGGATTATCTCAGAGTGAAGTGAATAATGTTGTTCAAAAAAATGTTTTTCATTTAGAAACAATTTTAGCTTACGATGGAAGCAGTACTAATGTGCCAGATGTAGTTGGTAGCTCAGTAGATAAATCATCTTATACTGCTGCAATTACTACAGGTAAAAATTACATAACAGCAAACTCATAATAATATGGCTAGAAGTCAACCATACGGTTTTGCATGTTCAGGAGGATTAGTAGATAGTGCTAATCGTTTTGACTTGTTCAAAGCTCCCGGAGTAGCAACTACACTAAGAAACTTTGAAGTTGCTGTAGAGGGTGGTTACAGAAGAATAAACGGTTATAGTTTATTTGGTGGTGGTAGTTCTGCTAGACCTAACTCTTCTAATCAGATATATGGATTGTTTGTTTATGCTGATGGAGTAATAGCTGCAGGTGGTAGTAATATTTATTTTAGTCAAACTGGAACTAGTTGGTTACAAATAAATAAAGCAAGTGTAGCAAGTAGTGGTGATAATCATACTGCATTTACAGGTAGAAGTGCACTTAGTTTAACATCACCAGCTCAGTATAGTTTTGCATTATATGAAGGTACATCTATTTATGGTGACTTAGTTATGACAGATTCAAGTGGTAGTAATAAACCATTTTTATTTAAGATGACTGGTACAGATTCAGATATTACCAACAGAACATTTTTTGCTAGTCAGATAACAATAAGCGGTAGTACAACTGCAAAGTTTTGTACAATACACGGAAGACGCTTAGTAGTTGCAGGAGACCCATCAACACCAAATACAGTTTACATAAGTGCTGTTAATGACATAGATGATTTTACTGGTGGAGTCTCAATAACATTAGAAGACCAGATAGTAGGTCTAAAAAGTTTCCGTAACGAATTATTTATATTTTGTAAAAACTCTATCTTTAAATTACAAAATGTTGACAACTCATCAGCTCTACAAGTTGTACCAGTTACTAAAAACGTAGGTTGTTTAGATGGACAGAGTATTCAGGAATTTGGCGGTGACCTAATCTTTTTAGCTCCAGATGGATTAAGAACAGTTGCCGGTACAGCAAGAATTGGAGATGTGGAGTTAGGCACAATAAGTAAAGCTATACAGCCACAAATAAAACAGATAGCAGATAACATTGACACTTTTACAATTAGTAGTGTCGTATTAAGAGATAAGTCACAGTACAGATTATATTACGGTAAGTCTAGTCAAAGTGACTTAATACAAGAAGGAATTATAGGAACACTAAGACCTGAAGGTTGGCAGTGGTCAGAAACAAGAGGTATCGAAGCTCCGGCAGTTGCTTCTGGTTTTACAAACACTGGAGTTGAGAAAGCATTTCATGGTGACTTTGCAGGGTATGTTTACAACCATGATACAGGTAACTCATTTAACCCTGCAGGAACTGAAAGCGATATAGATGCTCAGTATACAACACCTGACATTGATTACGGTGATTTAGGTATGCTAAAAACTTTACAGTATCTAAAAATATCTTTTAGTCCAGAGAATGATGCTACACCAACAATTAGGGTTAGATACGATTTTGAAAGTACAGATACACCACAACCTGCTGATATTAGTTTAGGAACTGTACCGTTACCATCACTTTTTGGTAGTGCTGTACTTAATAGTAATACTTTTGGTGCAGGAGAACATCCAACAGTAAGAACAGCATTAACAGGAAGTGGACATAGTAATAATTTTAGTATTTTTACAAAGAACACAAATCAACCGTACATTATAAACGGTTTGTACATAGACTACGTACCGTCAGGAAGGAGATAATAAATGGCTCAAAACTACACTAGACAAAGTTCATTCAGTGATGGGGATACTATTACTGCTGCGTTATTTAATAACGAGTACAATCAATTAGTAAACGCATTTGCCTACTCATCCAGTAGTGCAAGTTCTACAGGTCACAGACACGATGGTAGTGCTGGACAAGGTGGTAACATATTTAAGATTGGTGACTTAGACTTTTTAAACAAAATAGAAGTTGACAGTACAAATAATAGATTAGGATTTTATGTAGAAGTTTCATCTTCAGCAGTAGAACAAATAAGAGTACAAGATGGTGCTTTAGTATCTGTTACAGATAGTGATGTTGATATAGGTACAAGTTCTTTATACTTTAAAGATGCATTTATAGATAGCATAACTACAACAGGTAATGTATCTGTAGGTGGTAATTTAGATGTTACAGGAACAATAGACTTTAGTGATTCTGCAATTACTAATGTGGGCAGTATTCAATTAGACAGTATCGCAGGCGATGCTGATTCTAATACTTCAATAACTTTTAGTGGCTCTGATGTTATAACTATAGCTGCTGGAGGAGATAATCAAGTTACCTTTACTAATGGAGCTATTGTACCTTCTACAGATAATGATATAGATTTAGGTACAAGTTCAGTAGAATTTAAAGATGCTTTCTTTGATGGCACAGTAACTACTGATGCCTTAGTAGCTGATACTGCAGATATAAATGGTGGTACTGTAGATGGTGCAATTATTGGTGGTTCAAGTGCAGCAGCTATTACAGGTACAGCAATTACAGGTACAAGTTTTGTTATAGGTTCTGCAGATATTAGTGAAGCAGAATTAGAAACTATAGATGGTGTTACTGCTGGTACAGTTGCAGCTAGTAAAGCTGTAGTTGTTGATAGTAATAAAGATATTGGTAGCTTTAGAAATGTAACACTAACTGGTGAGTTAGATGCAGCTACTTTAGATATATCTGGTGATGCAGACATTGATGGTACTTTAGAAACTGATGCACTTTCTATAAACGGTACAGCAGTCACAAGTACTGCAGCCGAACTAAACATTCTTGATGGTGTTACATCAACTGCAGCAGAAATAAATGCACTTGATGGAATTACATCAACAGTTGCAGAATTAAATATTGTAGATGGTGATACATCTGCTACATCTACTACACTTGCAGATGCTGATAGAGTAGTAGTAAATGACAACGGTACTATGGTACAAGTTGCCTTGACAGACTTTGAAACTTACTTTGAGTCTGCCCTTGATACACTTTCTAATGTTACAACTGTAGGAGCACTAAACGCAGGTAGCATTACAAGTGGCTTTGGAGCTATAAACAATGGCTCATCTGCTATTACAACTACAGGTACAATTACTTACGGTTCTTTATCAGATGGTACAATAACTGTTACAGCTTTTGTAGATGAAGATGACATGTCTTCAAACTCTGCAACGCTTATACCAACTCAACAATCTGTTAAAGCTTATGTAGACACACAACTAACTGCAGAAGACTTAGATGTAACAACTGATAGCGGAACTATTGCGATTGACTTAGATAGTGAAACTTTAACTATTGGCGGTACATCTAATGAAATAGAAACATCTGCTACAGGTAATGCAGTAACTATAGGTATACCGGCTGCTGCTCAGATTACAACTTCACTAGGAGTTGGTGGTGGTTCTACTAACGGAGTACAGATTTCTCAAGGTGCTATCTCTATTAAGAATGGTGGTACACAATCATACATAGATTTTTATTGTGAGTCTTCAAATGCTCACTACACAAGATTACAAGCTGCAGCACACTCAGCTTACTCTGGAAATGTTACTGTAACTTTACCTGCAACAGCAGGAACACTTGCTTTAACTTCAAGTAGCATTACAGGTAATGCAGCAACTGCTACAGCATTAGCAAGTGCAAGAACTATTCATGGTGTATCTTTTGATGGAACAGCTAATATAGACTTAACAGAAGTTGTTCAAGATACAGTAGGAGCTATGTTTTCAAGTAATACTGAAACAGGTATTGCAGCTACTTACGAAGATGGTGATGGTACTATAGACTTAGTTATAGGTTCTGGTGTTATTACTAATGCTATGTTAGATGGTTCTATAGCTAATGCAAAACTAGCTAACTCTAGCATAACAGTAACTGATGGTTCTAATTCAACAGCTACTGCATTAGGCGGTACAATTACATTCTCAGGAACTTCTAATGAAGTCGATGTTGCAGAAAGTTCTGGAACAATTACAATAGGATTACCTAATGATGTAACAGTTGGTAATAATTTAACAGTCTCTGGAAACTTAACAGTTTCTGGTACAACTACACAGACTGGTCCAATAGTATCTGATGATAATTTCACAGGGCTTTTAAATTCTAACTCGGCTAACTCAAGTGACTTTGGATTCTTTGGTAAGTATGTAGAGTCAAGCACTACTAAGTATGCAGGTTTATTCTTTGATGCTTCTACAGATAATACATTTAGATTATTTACCGATACACAAACAGAACCGGCTGCTACAGTAAACACAAGTGCTACTGGTTACGCTGCTGCTAATTTAGTTACTGCAGGAATAACAGCTACTACAGGTACATTCTCAGGTGCTGTTTCAGGTACTACAGGTACATTCTCAGGTGCTGTTTCAGGTACAACAGGTACATTCTCTGGAGACCTAGCAGTAGATACTAATGTTTTAAAAGTTGATACTTCTAATAATAGAATTGGTGTTAATCAATCTTCACCAACAGTTTCAATAGATGCTGGTTCAAATACAGATGCAATCTTAATTCCTGTAGGAACGACTGCACAAAGACCAACTGGAGCAGCAGGACAATTTAGATATAACTCAACTACTGGTGGTTTTGAAGGTTATACAGATTCATGGGGTGCTATAGCCGGTAGTGGTGGTAGTGGTGGTAGTTCTTCTACTTTTTCTAAAAATACTTTTGCAGGAGATGGTTCTACTACAGCCTTTACACTGAATACAAGCATGACCAATGAAGATGGTCTAATAGTATTTATTGATGGTGTTTATCAAGCTGATAATGTTTACTCAGTTTCTGGCACTACTTTGACTTTTGCAACTGCTCCTGTAAATGGTAGAGTTATAGAGGTCTTCCAACTAGAGGGTGGTATTGTTGGTACAGCTCCAAGTATAGACACTATGACTGGTGATGGTTCAGATACTACTCTAGCATTAAGCACAACTCCTTCATCTGAGAATCAAACATTCGTAACTATTGATGGTGTTGTTCAACATAAAGACACTTATTCAATATCAGGCAGCACACTAACATTTAGTGCTGCTCCTCCTACAGGTACAAAAGTAGAATGTGTAACATTTAGTAATGTAGCTGTAACTACTTTTGAAGATGCTGATGGCGATACAAAAATACAAGTAGAAGAGAGTTCTGATGAAGATACTATTAGAATGGACATTGCTGGTACTGAGGTGCTAACACTAACTAATAGTGCTATGACACTTAAAGGTACTACACCTACTTTAACAATCGGTGACGCAGGTGCAGAAGATACTAAGATTGTTTTTGATGGTAATGCACAAGACTATTACATAGGTCTAGACGACTCTGCTGATGATTTAATAATTGGTAAAGGTTCTACAGTTGGTACAACACCAGCTATAGTAATAGATGAGAATCTTAAAGTAGGTATAGGAGATACTCCAGATTTAGGAGCTTTGCATGTTAAAACTGCCGATAGCGGAGCAAGTGCAGATACCGGAGCAGATGAATTAGTTTTAGAAAATTCTGGTGATACAGGTATGACTATCCTTTCTGGTACTTCAAATTCAGGAAGTATTAGATTTGGTGATAGCGGTGATAATGATAACGGAATCATTATTTATAATCATGGTTCTTCTCCTTACATGAGATTTTTTGTTGATGCTTCGGAAAGAGTGCGTATTACTTCTGATGGTAAGGTCGGCATAGGAAAAACTGACCCTAACTATCCTTTAGTTGTAGCAGGTACTAATCCAAAAGTACAAATATACGATAGTGATGGTAATGGACAAACAAATCTCTATTTTGGAGATTCAGGAAGTAACTTAGCAGGATATGTAGTTTATCAGCATAGTGATAATGCTATGAGGTTTGGTACAGATGCGACAGAGAGAATGCGTATAGTAGGCAGTAATGTATTTTTGAATCAAACAGCTACAGCAGATTCAGGTGTTGCCGATGGAAGATTAGAAATTACCAGAGGTAGTCAGCATTGCATTAACTGTCATGTTGCTGGTACTGGTAATTCTACTTTAGTTGCTTTTATAAATGATAATGGTTTTGTTGGTGGGATTAACACTAATGGTTCAGCTACAGTCTATAACACATCATCAGACGCAAGATTAAAAAATGTTTTAGGAGATGCTAAAGGTCTTGAAGTTGTAAATGCTTTGAATCCTGTAAACTTTGAGTGGAAAAGTGACGGTAAGATACAAGATGGACTTATAGCACAAGAGGTAGAAAAAGTGTTCCCTGAAGCTGTTTCAGAACCAGAATTAAAGGGAGAGTGGTATTCAGTAGATTATTCTAAACTGGTAACACCTCTTATAAAAGCTATACAAGAACAACAAACCCTAATAGAAGATTTAAAAGCCCGAATAGAAACTTTAGAGGGAGGAGAATAATATGGCACTTACAAAAATATCAAGAAGCTTATTAGACACAGGAATCTCTGATAGCTCTGATGCTACTGCTATAACTATAGATTCTAATGAAAAAATTATTATTGGTGATACCGCAAGTCATGTTGATGATTTACTGCAAATAGAAACTCCTGCATCTGGTGGCGGTCATGGAATACAAATAAGAAGAAATGATTCTAATACTGACCAAGGTATAGGAAGAATATTATTTGGTAACAATACTGATACAGACTTAGCAACTATTTCAGCTAAAACAGACGGAGCAAACGATAGCGGAGCAATACAATTTTCTACTCAAGCAACGGGTGGTTCTTCTTCAGAAAGGATGCGTATTGATTCTTCTGGTAATGTTGGGATTGGAACTTCAAGTCCTTCAACTGACGTAGAAATAAAAAGAGCAGCAGATGCTCAACTTAGAATTACTTCTGGAGCAAGTAATGATGCTTATTTAAGTTTTGAAAATGCGGGAACAGTAAATCATTATTTTAAACAAGATAATACAGGTGTATTTCAAATTTATTATTTAGGTGGTGGTTCTGGTGTAGAAAGATTTCGTATTGATACTGATGGTGGTGTTGGTATCGGTAATCCTACTGCAACAAACTACGCTTTAGAAGTTGAAGGTGCACAGATTGGTAGAGGTTCAGTTTATTTCCACACAACTATGCCACTTTCAGATGCTACTTATGATTTAGGTCATGGTTCTTATAGATGGAGAAATTTTTATTACTCAGGTAGTTTTAATCCTTCTGATAAAAATGAAAAAAATACTATCACTAATAGTGACTTAGGTTTAGATTTTATAAATAGATTATCGCCTGTATCTTATAAATATAATAATGGTACTAGTGGAAGAACACACTATGGTTTACTTGCACAGGATGTTGAAAGTGTCCTATCAGACATAAGTAAGACAGGACAGGACTTTGCAGGGTGGGCTAAAGTTGAGCCTAGTGAAGCACCTAAACACGAAGAAAATCCTGTAACTGATACTAGATATTTTCTGAACTATTCAGAATTTATTGCACCAATGATAAAAGCAATTCAAGAACAACAAACACAGATTGAAGCCTTACAATCTGAAATTAACACTCTAAAAGGAGAATAAAATGGCAATATCATACACATGGGATGTAAGTACAGTTGACACTTATCCTACAAAGGATTCTAAGTCCGATGTAGTGCACAATGTTCACTGGAGACTAACAGCTACTGATGACACTAATAAAGACTCAGAAGGTAACAACTGGACTGCAGATGTTTACGGTAGTCAAGCAGTAGACACTTCAGACTTATCAAGTTTCACAGCCTTTGCAGACTTAGCAGCAAGCGATGTGCAAGGTTGGGTTGAAGCAGCTTTAGGAGCTGATGAAGTTACTGCAATGAAAGCTAGTCTTGATGCTAACATAGCTGCAAAGATTACACCTACATCTGTCACTAAAACTATAGGATAAGTAAATGGAGTTTACTCCTGATATATTTTGGAATATAATAATCACTCTAGTATTAGCTCCAATATTATATAGTATTAGACAGAACACAACTGAAGCTAAACGTTTAGACATCCTATTAAATAAAACTCGTGAGGAACTTGCGAGAGACTATGTTACTAAAAATGAACTAAGAGATGACATGGAAAATCTTATGATTAGACTCGAAAAACTTGATGAGAAGATAGATAAACTATTTGAACTAAGGTAATACAATGGCAAAGAAAAAGAAGACTAGAAAAAAAGCTAGAACTGCAAATCGTTTGGATTATACCAAAGGCGGTAGAGTAGGTTATCGACCCGGAGGTAGAGTTCCCGGAGAACCAACTGAAGAAGAGATACAAAGAAATATAGAGGAACGTGAAGAAGGAGGCACTAGTTCTTCTTTTTTAAATCAAGTTGCCGATACTGTTCAAGACTCTGTAACATCTCAAGACTCTGAAACACCTACACCAACAGTTCAAACTTCTGCAGATGTAGAGACTCGTAGACAAGAACTAGCTGAACAAGCTATGCAACCAGTTGAATCTTTTAAACCTCAAACTATAGGAGAAGTTGTTGGTCAAGAGGCTATGGAAGCTGCAGTCCTAAAAGGTGAAGGAACTCAAATAGCTGAAGAAGATGTTACAAAAGTTTCTGGTACTCTTATAGATACTCCAGAAAAACAAGCAGTAAGTTTAATAGATGAAGCTCCACAAATAGCTGCACCAGAACAGATTCAAGCTCCAACTGTAGAAGCTGTTCAAGCTGGAGTAGCTGAGGTAGATGCTGCTACTGGTGAAGTTAGACCAGAGGCTCTAGTTGAAAGAACAGATGTTACTAGAGTTGAACCTATCGAAGGTGCTGAAGTTGAAATTAAAGAAGGAGCCATAGCTGAAAGATTAGAAGCTCAAATGAGTCCTGAAGCTATTGCAGAGGCTGCGGAAGTAAGTGGACTAGATGTTAGAAGAGTTACCAGAGCTAAAGAAGAATTAAGAAATGCAGGTATAGATGATTTAACTATTTCTCAGTTAGGTAATGACCCTAAAGCTCTTGAAGAAGCTTTAATGGAACTAACTGATGAAGAAAGAGGTTTAGTAGCTGGATTACCTGAAGAAGCCTTAGTCAGTAATCAAATGGATACTTTACTAAAAGGTATTGAAGAGGGTGAGATTCCTGCATGGGCTAGACCTGCTGTAGCTGCTGTAGAAGCAACATTAGCTGCTAGAGGATTAAGTGCTTCTAGTGTTGGTAGAGATGCTTTACTTAATACTATTATTCAATCTGCAATACCTATAGCTCAAAGTAATGCTACTGCTATTCAAAGGTCTATACAACAAGAAAGAGGCATAGAAGCTCAAGTAGCTATAGAAGATGCTAAATTTAGACAACAAACTGCCTTAACTAATGCTAATAATGTATTTAGATTAGACTTAGCTCAGTTTAGTGCAGACCAGCAAACTAATTTAACAAACAGTAGATTTTTACAAACTGTAAGTATTACTGAAACAAATAACGAACAACAAGCTACATTACAAAATGCTGCTTTATTATCTCAAGCTAACTTAGCAGAGGCTAATTTAGACCAACAAAGATTAATTAAGAATGCTCAAGCTTTTATGCAAATGGATTTAGCTAATCTTAATAATGAACAACAAGCAAGTATTATAAAAGCACAAAATGAACAACAAGCATTGTTAAGTAATCAAGCTGCTGAAAATGCAACTAGACAAATTAATGCTAGAAATGAACTACAAGTACAAGAATTTATGGCTAGTTTAGCTGTCGATATAGATAAAGTTAATGCTGTAAACATGTTAGCTATGAAAGAGTTTAATGCTAATGCTCTAAACGTAGCTGCATCTAGAGATGCTGATAGAGAATTAGAGGTTGCTAAATACAATGCAATGACTCGTAATCAGATAGAACAATTTAATGCTGCAGTAGATAATAATAGATTAGAGTTTAATAAAAAGAATAGTTTACTTATAGAACAATCTAATGTTGAGTGGCAAAGACAAATTAATACTGCTGAGACTGCTGCTACTAATGCCTCAGTTGAAATGGAAGCTAAGATGAACTTTGATTTAACTGCTCAAGCACAAGCTAGTTACTGGCAAGATATGAGAGACCAAGCTAGTTTTGTATTTGACAAACAATTAGCTGACCAAAGTATAGCTGCTAAATTAACTTCAGAGTTCTTAGCAGGACAATACAATGATAAAGAGGCTATGAATAAAGCACACGAGATTATGAAAAATATGATAAATAAATTAACAGAAATAGAGGTTACATAATGTTTTCTAGTTTATTTAAAGGAGTAGGTAAAGCTGTAAAAGGTGTTGTAAAAGGTGTTAAAAAAGTTGTTAAGAAAACAGCAGACTTCACCAAGAAAGCTTTGAAAAATAAATATGTAAGAGCAGGTCTTTTGATAACTGCTGCGGTAATGTTACCGGGAGCCATAGCAGCAATAGGTCCCGCATCAGGAGCTTTAGCTATGGGTACTTTAGGAAGTGGTGCATTAGTTGGTGGAATAATAGGTGCAGGAACTGGAGTTTTAGCAGGTAAAAAACCTAAAGAATGGTTAGCCTCTGGAGCCATAGGTGCTGCTACAGGTGCTGCTTTTGCTAAGATTAGCCAATCAGTAAAAGGTATTTCTAATCTTGAGGCAATGGAAAGGGGGCAAGTTGCTAGAGTAAAAACTTTAACTACAGCAATAGAGGAAGGTAAAAAGATTCCGGGAATACAAGATTTAAACGAAGCTTTACAAAATCAACAAGATGTTGCTGCTTCTTTTACAGAAAATGTTAAAGTTGCTGATGTTATAAAAGAACAAGCAAAAAATTCATTATCTAATGTAACTTCAGGTTCTGAAAATACTGACAATCCTTTTGATTGGAAAGAAGCTGCTACACAAGCAGGTATTACTGCTGGAGTACAAACAGGAGTTGGGGTTGTCCAACAACAAATAGCTGATGCTACTACTGATGAACCTGTTACTTTTGGAAGCAGAGGAGTAAATAATATGTTTGATAGTTACCGTAGAGGAGTTGCTCAACTTACCGGTAACTACTTAGCTTCTGGAATGTCTTCTGGAAATAACACTGCTCAGATTTATGGAGACTTAGTAAACAGTTTAGCTTATGGAAACGGAACAGCAGACTACGGACAAATGGCAGGAGTAAGTTTACTTAATGGTATTGAAGTTCCGGGTCTACAATATACGGTGTAATAAATGTCAAAGAGAATAAAGCCTATAGTAAGTTCATCTCCTAGTGGTGCTGCACTACAATTAGTAGATGAATTAGAAAATAAAAATATAACGCTTGAAGAATTTTTAGGAGATTCTTTAGGTAAAACTTTAGATGAGGAGCCAGTTCCTTTAGTTAATGAAGCTGACCCTATTAATGAAGCTGATAACTACGATGCTATAGCTAAACATCTAACAGAAACTCAAAAGATTCCGGGAGCTTCTTTAGTAAGAAGTCCTGATAAACCTAGACCTTTTGAAAGACCTCCTAAATATGTAAACCCTAACGATGCTAAGGATGCTTTGTTTGCAACTATGTCAGAACCAGAGGTAGCTAAGTCTATTGTTGACTTATTAGGCATGGGAGTACCTGCAGTAGAGATTGGTAGTTTAATGACTTTCAAAGGCTTTTTAGATGGTGCTTATAATCCTAATGTTGCTTTACTTATAGCAGAACCTGCAACATTTTTTGTGATGGCTTTAGGAAACAAAGCAAACATAGAATATAAAATAGAACAAGATGACTCTGATTTAGAAGAGGGTGATAATTTAGACAAAATGTTCTTTGATGAAGTAAATAGAAATGGTGGTATAGAAAAACTTCAAAGTATGATAGCTAAAAAAGAAGTTAGTGAAAAACCAATACCACAAGAAATCTTAAAAGAGGTTGAAGAAAGAGTAGAGCCTTCTAGTTTGTTAGCTAGGCAAGAACAACCAAACCCTGATAGTTTATTAAGTAGAGGATAATATGGCAAAGAAAATTGATTTAGGTTCAAGCCTTCTTGATTATAAAGGAAGTGTTTTTGGTAGTGATTTAAAACAACAAGACAGAAATAAATTTGTTGGTTTTGCAAATCAGTTTTTAGATAAATTTATGAGTGACTTTTTAATAAATATTCCTGCTACTCAAAAGAAAGAGTACATAACAACTAATCTTAATAATGAAACATTTAACAATAAAATGTATGAGGCTAATCAGGAACAAAAATTAAGAAATGTAACTCAAAGACAAAAAGAAATAGACCTTATTAATTCTTCTGAAAATAGAACAGAAGGTGTTGAAAAAATAGTATTAAATAATTTTTACAATACTGATGTAGGGCAAAAGTTTAAAGATTTAGGAGGCATTGAAGCTTTCGAAAAAAATCCAGTAGCTAAAAATAAAACTATTGTAGAAGCTTATCAAAACTTTGTTAACTCTGAAGTTGAAAGATTAACTCCTTTTTATGACAAGCTTATTGATGAAAATGTTATATCTGATATTCCTATTAGCGTAGCTAGATTAAGTAATGATAGAAGAAATGCTGTTTTTGCTTCTGTATATGACAAAGCAGATTTATCTTTTGGATTAGAAGGTTTAATTAATTCATCTACAAGAACTAATGCAGGTACTGTAGGTAAATACGAATATTTAGTAGACAAAGCTGAAGAAGAGTTTAATAAATATATTAACAGTGTTAATGAAGTAACAAACTTTGAAACTCTTAAAAACATTGACGAGTTTAAAGAATCTTTATTAGATACTCCATATGTCCCTAATATAATTAGATATAATCCTTTTAAAACAGGAATAGTTAAACGAGAAGCTAATAATAAACTTAGTGATGCTCAAGAGGCTGTTTTTACTGTTACACCAAACTTACAATTAATTAAATTATCAAAAGATGACAAAAATGTTTCTCCAAGTTTGTTAAGTCAGTCTGAATTACAAACACTAAGAGATGACGGTAAGTTTGAAACAGAACTCTTTAACGTAATAGAAGGTTATAATGTTGGTTATTTTTCAGGAAAAATTAAACCCACAGGAGAGTTTCGTGAAAAATATTATGCTGAAATACCCGGACTTGAACAACGTAGTATAGATGAGCCACAAAAAAGAGGTGAAGGCTATGTTGTTAGAAAGAAAATATCAGACAATCAAGGTAATGTTAGTTTTCAAGGAGAAAACATATCTATAGAAAGTGCTTTTGCAAATGATTTACCTATCATAGCAGAGTTTTATAGGCAAAGAGATATAAACCCTACAACTAATAGAGCTCGTAATGAAGGGGTACTTTTTTTCTATGAAAAGATGGCTGCTGACCATCTAATTAAATCAGGAAACATTTATATTAAAGATAATCTTTTATACTATGACAGACCTATGGATGCTTTAGATTTATCAAATGTAAAAGACTTTTCATCAGGTGTTAATGAGTCAGATTATATTAAGTCTTCTATAGGTAAAGCTAAAAATAAAAGCAATGATGTTTTATCTAGTAATGAGTTTTTAAACTCTAGTATTGGATTTAAGATTAATAGTTTAAAACAACAAGTTGGCACTGAAGATAAAATTACAGAACTAGATACGCTAGAAACTCCACAAGAAATAAGTAGAGAGTTTTTAATTAATTTATCTATGCCTCCACAAGAACTAAAAAATAAAATAGTTACTTACGGTAACATGGATTACATGGCTGGTGACCTTAGTGATGACGATAGAGACATGTTGTATGATTCTTATATAAATCAATTTAATCAAGGTCGTGATGATATGTTCTTAAAAACTATTATGTTTAGAAGATAAATATGACAGACTATACAGTACCTAATTTTACTTTCCAATCTACAGAAGAAAAGCCTGAGACTCCTCAGACTTTTAGATACTCTGTACCTACATTAGACATACCTACAACTAAAACTAAAGAGCCTAAACAAGCTTTCCAAAGTGTTTATGACTTTGAGAATGACCCTGACGTATTAAAAGATTGGGATGTTGTAGCCAATGCTTTAAATGCTAAAGGCGAAGAAATATCTGAGTTTTTAAGAGATACTGATTTTAGTTTAGGTGCTGCAATGAAAAGAGCATATGATACTAATAATTTAAAACAAAATGAAATAGACTCTTTTAATAGATTAAAAACTAAATTTTCTAATACTGAACTATCAGGTGTTAATGAATATTTTGAACTAATAAAAGATGCGGGAATTGATACCGTTTTTGACCCTTTTACTATAGTAGCACTTGCTGCAGCTCCTTTTACTGGAGGTACTTCTTTAGCAGCTAAACAAGCAGCTAGTAAAATAATATTAGACGGTGCTAAAAGATATTCTTTTTCTCAGGCAGGTAAAGCTGCAGTAAGACCTGCAATATTTACAGCAGCAGAAGGTGCTACATGGGCAGGATTACATAATTATTATAATCAAGATATAGACTTAGACTTAGGTAATAGAGAAGGAATAGATTGGAATGAAGTTAAAAATAATACTCTACTTGGAGGAGGTATAGGTGGAGTCTTTGGTTTAGGTGCTGGACTTTATAGTGGTACTAAATATTTTAACAGAGCTTTTAGATATCACAATGAAGACAAAATTATTAAACAAACTGACGGTCTTTCTAGAAAAGAATTATTAGAAGCTGACGAGCTTACTAATACAATTAAAGATAATCCATACGAGGGACTAGATGCTTCTAAACAATGGATAGATGCTGTTGTATCTAAATTACCTTTTTTTGGTAAAGCTACAAGTGAGTTTCAAACTTTATCTAAATCATCAGAAACTACAAAAGATTTTTTACTAGCTTTACGTTACGACGCTGCTAGAACTACCCTAGGTAAAAACAAAGCTACAGACTCTTTAAGTATTTCATATTTTGAAGAACTTGATAAGTACATCGGTGAATATAAAGGTATTGGTATAGATAGAATTTTTAATAATTTAGGATTTAAAGGATTTAGTAGAAAAATAACAGCACAAGATAATGCAGGATTATTACATTTAATGCAAACAGGCGGTAAAGCTAAAACATTTAATTATAGAAATAAAACATACACGATATCTGAGGATGTTAAAAAAGCTTATTTTGGCGATAAAGATAAAGGTATAAAAGGAGTTCAAGGTTTATTAGATGATATGTTTGATGAAGGTAGTAAGTTAAGTGTATTTGAAAAGTTTGGTAAAGTTAAAAATTATTTTCCAAGATTATTTAAACATGGTTCATTAGAACAAAATAGGGAAGCTTTTAAAGACTTATTAATTAAATATGGCTACGCTAATCCAGATAACAAAATAAATGAAAAAAAATACTTAACTAAATATATAAATGCTGCAGGTAAAGAAGAAATGGGTATTCCTGCAAATACATTGGGAAAAGATGAAGACATATTCGGTAAAGGTACAGACTTTATTGCAGAAGCTAAAAAAAGATTACCTAGTAGCCCTACGGATAATGATATTTTAAAAAGAGCACAAGAGTTAAAAGCTAACAGAATTATAGACAATATGCTTGACCTTAAATATTCACAATATAAAGTTGGTAGTATTCCAAATATAGGTGGTGGTAAACCTTTTTTACAGCATAGAATATTTAATAATATTCCTGATACAGAACTAACTGCTATAGATGTAATTAATAACGATGTTATGGAAGTATTAAATGATTACATATTAAATATGTCTCAAGTTTTAGCTCGTAAAAAAGCATTTAAAGTTAAAACTATTGGAGAGTTCCAAAACAGATGGTTAAGTCCTATTGATGAGGAACTAACTAGTTTAGGTGCTGCTAGAGGCGAAATAGATTCAACTCTACAAGGCATAGAAAATTTATTTAGAGAAATAACTGGACTGTCTGAAGCTTACGGTGAAAATTTAGGTCAAAGAGGAATTATAGGTTCTTTAAAAAGGGGAGGTTCTGAAAGTTTAAGATTAATTCAACAAATGGCTCATTTAGGATTTGCAACTTTATCTAGTATTACAGAGCCTTTAATATTATTTAGTAGAATAAATATGAAAAATTATCCTGAAGCTACTAAAAATATTTTAACAGGCATATCTAAAGAAGTTACAAAAAACTTTGACCAATTAACAAAAATAGGAACTTCTTATATCCCAGAGAATACTCCCATTATAGGTAGATTTGGTGGTAAAAAATCTTTTAAAGATGTAGATGATGAATACTGGAAAGAACTTTATCAAGGTAATTTAGCTATAGAAGATTCAATTTTAAATGGAGTTGATAGATTAGCTAGTGCTGATAGGTTGAGAAACAAATTTTTAAGAGGTGTGCAAAACACTTTTTTTAAAATGAATTTTTTAACGCAGTGGACTCGTGCTGTTCAGGGAGCTGCTTTTACTTCTGGCAAAATGTTAATTAGAGAAAATGCTAGAAAACTTTATGACGATGCAGTAGGTGTAAAAAAATTATCTACAGGTAGTTTTAGAAATCTAGGCATGAATCAAAAAGAATATTTAGAAAGACAATTATTAGAACTAGGTATACAACCTAAAGATGCTATGAATTGGTATCGTAGTTCTTTAAACGATATATCTTTATTTGACCAAAGTAAAGCTACAAAATCACCTTATTATAAAAATGTTTTACAAGGTGCGAAAAGATTTACTACAGAAGTTATTTTAAATCCTAGTAAAGCTCAAGCTAACAGGTCTCTATGGTTAAATAATGGAACAGGTAAAATTCTATTTCAATTCGCAGGATATCCAACAGTGTTTAACAATACAATAATGAAAAGAATGGTTAATGAATTAGTTAATTATCCAATGCAAGTTGGACCTAAAAATTTGGTAACAGCTTTATTAATGACTACAGTAGCTATGAATAATAATTATTTAAGAAATCCTGATAGATACGAAAAAATTAGCGATACTGAAAAAGTTATAGAAGGAATTGAAAGATACGGTGGATTAGCTCAAGGTTCAATAGTTAAAAGAATGTATGATGCTAATAGATATGGTTCTGGTCCTATTGTATCTCCACTAAGAGGACTGTTTGGTCCTGCTTTTGGTGATGCATTAGATACGGTTGAATATAGACTTGGACCGACTACATTAGCTTATAGAAATTTACCTTTTAGTCAAGTACCTACTATCTTAATGACTGATGAGCAAAAGAAAAAACTTAATAAAACTCTTAGGGAATTTGATGAGAGATTGCTTAATAATGAAAAAGAGGATACAAGAAAAGGCAGACCTAAAAAACTAAAACTAACTACAGGTGGACTTGTAGAAGGACCAAAAGTTCCTAATACTATAGAGGACCCTGCAGACCGTATTAATCCTAAGACTGGTCAAACATACTCTGGTAAAGATGTTTTAGATTTAGAGATGGAAAGACTAGGGTTTTCTACAGGAGGAGAGTCAGATTCTTTTGACACAAATAGATTTTTAAAACATTTAGAAGATAGAGAAGGCACTTCTAATTATATTTATTTAGATACATTAGATAAACCTACTGGTGGAACTGGACATTTAATGTTAAAAGATGAATTAAATATGTATGATATTGCAGAATATAAAGATTTTAACATACCCAACATTGGGTCAAGAAGAGTAGCTTTTGATAGCTTAGGTAACCCTATAAAACTAGATAAAGCTACAAATACTAAATGGTTAAAAGAAGATAGTAAAAAAGCTATAGAGTCTGCTAGAAAACAAGCAGAACAATTTGGTATTTCTAACGGTAGATTTATTGAAGCATTAGGTTCTGTAAATTTTCAACTTGGAGCTAATTGGGTAAATAAATTTCCTAGTGCAGTAGAAGCATTAAAACAAAAAAATTATGATGAGGCTATTAAACAAATAAAAACAGGTAGCGGAAAAGATGGTAAATCACAATGGTTTTTACAAACTCCTGCAAGAGTATTAGACTTTGAAGAAGCTATAAATTCATTAAAAAATGCTAGTATTATATAGAGAATCAGACTTAGACAAAGCTTATCAAATAGATTGTAAAGCTAGAGCTAAAGGTAATGAGCCTTGGTTAAAGAGAGAACAATTTAGACGTGTCTATGAAAGTTTATTAGACATGCATTTTACTAGAGCCTTAGATAAAAATTATCAAAACAAATCTGATGAACTATCTGAGCACATTATAGACTTAGTGAACATAACACTAGAAAAAAATTTAGATTTTACACCGGAGGACTAAGTGGGTTTTCCGTTTGAAATAATAACCATGCTTGGTTCCACTGTTCTTGGTGGAGTGATGAGCATTTGGGCTGATAGTAGAAAAGCTAAAGCTGAAGAACAGCAACTATTAATTACACGAGGTAAGTTTCAGTTACAAGCTGTAGAAGCTGCAAGAAATGTAAAAGATAAAGGCTTCCAATGGACTAGAAGAATTATAGCACTGACTGCAGTTTTTTCTATTGTAGTCCTACCGAAACTTGTAGCTGTCTTTGCACCTGATGTGTTAGTTACAGTGGGCTACACAGAATTTAAACCGGGCTTTTTATTTTTTACTAAAGATGTAGAGATATTTAAGTGGGTAACTTTTGAAGGCTTGGTAATTACTCAATTAGATACAAACTTAGTATCGGCTATTATCGGAATGTACTTCGGTGGTAGTTTAGTTAAGAAATAATGGAGAAACCAAAAACTATACAAGACATAATAGATGAGTCTTTAGCTTTATGGGAAGACGAAGAAGATGCAGAGTGAATGGATAACAGTTGTAGAAACTATAGGGATACCTGCAGTAGCAGCCCTTGGTTTAGGCTATCTTGTTTGGACTTTATTTAAGTCTTTGATTGCAGACATACACAAGAAGCTTGATACACAACATGCAATGATAGTGGCTCTTATAGACCGTATAAGACAAATGGACAATGATATGATTCGTATAGATGCAATGTGTAGAGCAGCTATGGGATTAAAACCAGAAATAGATAGAATAGCGAGGGCAGATGGACAAAAAGACCAACGTAAAGATTAGTTTAATTTTACTTTTATTTTGTAGTAATTTAGTAAATGCAGACGAACTTCTTTTTTCTTTTAAGTTGCCTAGTTTTTCTGGTATCGGTGCTAGTGCACACTATCTTACTATAGAGAATCAAGAGTTTAATAGAAAAGAAGCTATCAAAGAAGAAATAAAAGCTTATCAAGAAGAACTAGAAAGAGAGGCAGACAACACTACACTTGCAAGGTTTATTAGAAACTTAGAGTCTAGGGTATACGCACAGTTATCCAGACAGCTTGTAGAAAACTTGTTTGGTGAGACTCCAAGTGAAAGTGGTAAATTAGAATTGGAGGGAAATACAATAGAGTATGAGGTCGATGGAGATTACATTACACTCACAGTCACTGACGAAGAGGGTGCAGTTACCGTTATTACTGTTCCTATCGGCAGTTTTACTTTCTAGTTGCGTACATGATTACGGAGATTTGTTAAACTCGGGAGGTGCTCCCGGTAAGGTTATAACTGCAGCTTCAATATTAGATTTACAGTCAGACGAACTGAAGAACTTACCGGCAGCTAAAAAACAACCTACTATTGCTGTTTATGAAAACAGCTTTAAAGACTTTACAGGGCAAAGAGATAGCAATTCTAAGTTTGCTTTGTTTAGTACAGCTACTACACAAGCTCCAGAAGCTTTAGTTATTAGAGCACTTAAACATGCAGCTAACGGTAAGTTTTTTAAAGTTGTAGAACGTGTAGGGTTAGATAGTTTAACCAAAGAAAGACAAATAATTAGGTCCACAAGAGAAAACTTTGATGAGGACCAACAGTTAAAACCACTGCTTTTTGCCGGGATATTATTACAAGGCGGTATAATTAGTTATGAAACTAACGAAAAGTCTGGTGGGTTAGGAGCTAGATACTTTGGTATCAGTTCAAGTAAACAGTATCGAGAAGATACAGTAACGATTTCATTAAGATTAGTCTCAGTCTCTACTGGAGAAATCTTGACAGAAGTATTAGTCTCAAAGTCTATATTATCTGTTAGCGTCAGCCACGATATATTTAGATTCTTTGAAGTTGGTACAAGACTGTTTGAATTTGAGGGTGGTACTGCTCAGAATGAAAGCGGAGTTATTGCTTTGCAAAAGGCAATAGAAACGGGGGTTTTAAAATTAATTAATATTGGAATAGAAAGAGGGTATTGGCAATATGAAGAAACTAATTAGTATTTTATTTATAAGTGGAGCTGTTTGGGCTGCAGATAATGAAATCTATGTAGACCAAAGTGGTGCTTCTTCCGCTATAGATTTAGAACAAATAGGTTCTGGTAATCTAATAGGGGGACTAAACGCTGCTGCAGGTAACATGACACCGTTAGATTTAGACGGTACTAGTATGACACTAGATATTAACCAAATAGGAAGTAGTAATATTTTTAGAGGAGATATAACTGCAGATTCTTACACTGGTTACTTTAACTTTAGTGGGTCATCAAATAACTTTACTATGCAAACAGACCCAACAAACACATACGGAGCTGATACTTCTGATGTGAATGTTGATGTAACTGGTAGTAGCAACACGTTTAGTTTGAATCAAGCAAATGCAGCTATGGCTTCAACACTTGATTTAGACTGGACTATAAATGGTTCTAACAACTCAGTAACTGCTGCTATAGATTACGACACTGCAACAAACTACATGGATATAGATGGTGATGATAACACAGTAACGCTAGACGCTGATGGCTATGCTGGAGGTTACTTTTATTTAGACCAGACAGGTAGCTCTAGAACTTTTAATGTTACACAACAAAGCACATTAGATAATGACTGGCTTAAAATACTTAGCTCTGGCTCTAACGGTACTATTTGCGTCAATCAAGACGATGGCGGTAGTGCAGTCGGATGTTAATGTAGGAAATATTACAGAAGTAAATGGTGTTGGTCGTGTTGTTAGAGACCAAGAATATCAAGCACAGTTAGATTTTGATATAAACAGTTACGATAATGTTCAGACTGCTAATGGCAGAATGGGCATAACCTTTATAGACGATACCACTATAAAGATTACAGAGCACTCTCAAGTTATAATTGATGAGTTTGTTTTTGACCCTAATCCAGATAAGTCAAAGATGGCTCTAACCTTTGCCAAAGGAACTGCTAGGTTTATTACTGGTTCCTTAGGTAAAGTAAAAAAAGAGAATATAGTTCTTAGAACTAATAGTGCCACGATTGGTATACGTGGTACGGATTTTACGGTGACCGTTGATGAGCTAGGTAGGTCTTTGATTATTCTACTGCCTCTAGCAGACGGTACTTCAAGTGGTGAAATAGTTGTTTCGACAGCAGCAGGTCAGGTTGTTCTCAACCAACCCTATCAGGCAACCACAGCTTCGGTCTTTGAAGCAATGCCGACAAAGCCTGTCATACTAGACATCACTTTAGATTTGATTGACAACATGTTGATTGTTAATCCTCCACAAGAAGAACGATTAGAAACTGCTGAGTCTAGCAGTACTTCTAATTCTAATCTATTGGATGTTGATTTTTTAGAGTTTGAAGAACTCGATAAAGATTATTTAGAGGATGATTTAGAGTTTACTGAGTTAGATGTTAACTATCTTGATGTAAACTTTTTAGAAGACTTATTAGATATCTTAGAAGAAATTGACGAACTAGAGAAAGAAGAAACCTCTAAAGTTAACGAAGTAGCAGTAAAAGGAACTCAGCTCGGTTTCGATGCAACTACACAAATAAATACGTTTATAACCGGTAACACGATTACTTTACTTAGAAGTGTATCGGATACGGTTCGTGTGGATGCAGACAAGGGCGGGTCCTATACTATCTACTTAATACAAGATGGCAAGAGTACCCAAATAGTAATCAATGGTGGTGGTGATAATACACTAACCATCAAACAACGAGATTGATAGGAGGTACGGTGGGTCGTACAGAAGAAATCTGTATTTTATGTTTTAGCTTTTGGTTTTTACTAGGCTTTTTCTACACTGCATTTAATACTTTTTAATTATTTACTGTTCATAATCCTAGAGTTCAAACAAGACTCTATGTGGTTGTGAACAGTATCTAATTGTTGAGTAGCTTCTCTAATTATAGTTCTTAGAGTTTGATACTCTTCAGGTGTAAAAAATTTTTCAAGTTCTTTTATGTCCGTTGAAGTTCTCTCAGTAATTAGTTTACCTGTCTTATCATACAGTAGGCTATAACTTAATAGTCTAGCCTCTTTTCTCTTCTTTCTCATTATCAAATCCTGCAAAGGTTAATTGTCCATAATCGCCTCTGAGTCCTCCTTTTTGATATGCAGTAGCTCTACCTTCGAAAAAGTTTTGGTGTTCTACTCCTAACACATCATCCAACCATGTAAGCGGATTTTCTTTTTGTTTATAGTTAGGTTTAAGTCCTAACTGAAGTAATCTTCTGTCAGCAATGTATCTATTGTAAGCATACATTTCTTCTTTGGTTAAACCTTCGATGTTACCCATCTCAAATACTAAGTCTAAAAACTTATCTTCTAACTTAACCATCTCTCTACATATTTGATAGATTTCTTTTTTAAAGTCATCTGTCCATATGTCTATGTTCTCTTGTATAAACTCTCTAAACATCCTAGTCATGCCTTCGACATGGAGACTTTCATCCTTGATGGACCATGCAACTATCTGACACATACCTTTCATCTTGCCAAACCTTTGAAAGTTCATCAAGATTGCAAAGCTACTAAAGAGTTGTAAGCCTTCAGTAAAAGCAGAGTATACTGCTAAGGCTTTTGCTATAGACCTTTTATCAGACTTCTTAGTTTTAAAGTCTATAATGTAATTATGTTTGTCTGACATTTCTTCGTATTCAGAAAACGCTTTATATTCTATCTCAGGCATACCC
>Ga0181418_1000131_pt1 | contig 22794 bp, 27 predicted proteins | sample 41SPOviralmetaG_FD_130143 | JGI IMG/M metagenome (GOLD analysis project Ga0181418, IMG submission 130143) | Marine viral communities from the oligotrophic San Pedro Time Series (SPOT) site, San Pedro Channel, CA, USA - 41 SPOT_SRF_2013-03-13 | ecosystem: Environmental > Aquatic > Marine > Strait...
CACATGAGTTAACTGGTGAAAAGAACATTGTAATTTGTGGCGGTTACGGTCTCAACTGCGTTGCAAACTACAAGTATTGGAAGGAGTTTCCTGATCTCAATATCTACTGTGAGCCTATCTCACATGACGGTGGTACTTCTATTGGTGGAGCAAAATATGTCTACAACAAGCTGAAGGAAACTGAAAAACCTAGTAAGCAAGAGTCTGTTTACTATGGTCCTCAATATGATCCTACTGGTTATATGACAGACCTAGAAGGTCTGGAAGTTACCGACACTTCATATGATGATGTTGCTAAACTAATTCGTGAAGGTACTATCGTAACCATCTATCAGGGTCGTTCTGAAGGAGGTCCACGAGCACTTGGCAACAGATCTATTCTGTTTGATCCTACTATCAAAGATGGTAAAGATCATGTTAATGCAGTCAAGCACCGTGAATGGTTCCGACCATTTGCTTGCTCCATTAAGAAAGAAGCAGTTCATGACTGGTTTGACCTAGCAGGTCGTGATGAGACACCTCACATGATGTATGCAGTCAAGTGTCATGATGGAGTGGAAGAAAAGATTCCTTCTGTTATCCACGTTGATAACACTTGCAGAATCCAAACAGTTACTCCAGAACAGAATGAACACTACTACAATCTCATTGATGCATTCGATAAGATTGCGGGTGTACCTATTCTGTTTAATACTTCTTTTAATCTTGGTGGAGACCCGCTGGTCGAGACAATCGAAGATGCAGTTAACACTTTAAATAATAGTGATATTGAATGGATGTATCTTCCAGAAATTCAGAAGCTTGTTCATGTACCAAACGAATGAAAATATCTTTCGTAAACGGATGTTTTGATGTGCTCCATCCAGGACACATCGAACTTCTAAAGTACGCTAGGTCTTTCGGAGACTATCTCATTGTTGCTATTGATTCCGACAGGAAGGTAGCAGAAATGAAAGGTCCCGAGAGACCTATTTTTTCGCAATCTGATAGACGGTTGATGCTAGATGCCATCAGATATGTTGATGTAGTTCATGTGTTTGATACCAGACAAGAACTAGAGGAGTTGCTGGAATCGATTAAACCTGATACAATGGTGGTCGGTTCTGACTGGAAAGGAAAAGAAGTAGTAGGTTCGCACTATGCAAAATCAGTTCGGTTTTTTGATCGACAAGGAGAATTCTCCACAACCCAAACAATTCAAGGTACTCCTTATCGGTGATACCTGTACCGACAAGTATGTGTATGGTACAGTCACCAGAATCAGTCCTGAAGCACCAGTACCAGTCATGGTATACGATAGGGTAGAGACTGCCAAAGACATGGCTTATAACGTCAGAGAGAACCTGATGTCTTTTGGTAGTGAGGTTTATATGATGACTCATGAGTCTTCTATCACAAAGACTCGTTATGTAGATTCAAAATCTAATCAACAAATTATGAGATTGGATGAAAATGATACTGCAGAAGATTTTGGATGGGAGTTACCAGAAGAACAATTTGATGTCATGGTCATCTCTGACTACAACAAAGGATTCCTTTCCGAAGAAAAGATTCAAGAACTGGTAGACTGGTTTAAGGGTCCTGTCTTTATCGATAGTAAGAAGACTCGATTACCTAAAGAGTGTTATATTAAAGTCAATGATCGAGAAGCACAAAAATTAGAAGGAGACTACCCCAATCTAATTGTAACCCGAGGATCGCAAGGATGTACTTATGATGGTATGTCTTTTCCTGGTATTAATGTACCTGTGTTTGATGTAGCAGGTGCTGGTGATACATTTCTAGCAACATTAGTTCATTTTTATCTGCTTTTAGGAACTATTGATCGTGCTATTCCATATGCAAATAAAGCAGCTGCAATTGCCGTCACACACTTCGGCACCTATGTCCTATCCCAAGATGATGTAAATGAAATACGTTGTTGATATTGATAATACTATTTGTACACCAACTGTAGGTAGAAACTACGAAGAAGCCCAACCTTGGCATAATAGAATTGATAAAATAAATAAGTTGTATGATGAAGGTCATACAATAGTATACTTCACTGCTAGAGGAATGGGTAGGTTTGATGGAGATCCTGATGCAGCTTGGAAAGCATCTCAACTCCTAACAGATCTAACCAGAGAACAATTAAATACTTGGGGATGTAAGTATCATGATTTGATACTAGGAAAACCACACGCTGATTATTTTATTGACGATAAAGGAATTAACTCTAATGACTTCTTTTAAACACGTACCTAAAGGTTGGGGATACGAAAAGTGGATTGTCAATAATGACAAATACTGTGGAAAACTTTTATTCTTTGAACCAGGAAAGAAATGTTCTTGGCACTATCATGAGTTGAAAGAAGAAACATTCTATATCCACTCTGGTAAGATACAATTAGTATATGGATATGAGGATGATTTTACTGATGCAGACACAGTAATATTAAAACCTGGAGACAAATTTGAAGTCCCCAGGTTATTGCGTCATCAGATGTTAGGTTTAGAAGAGACTGAAATGTATGAGTTTTCTACGACACACTTTGACTCTGATTCATATCGAGTAGTGAAAGGTGACTGATGTACGTCTCAATTGAGATGAACTCTTTGTTCTCCCATTTAAAATTAGCAACAGTATTGTATTGATACTTGTCCTTCAAATGTTCGGGGAAGGGGATCTCTTTGATCTCCGCCCCGAATTTTTTTGCGATAATTTCTGCTACCTGTCTGAATGAATAACATCTACCAGATCCAAGATCGTAGATACCAGACTCTTCTCCATTGTTGTCTACAATATCTACAATGTCATCTACCCATATAAAATCTCGGAACATCTTTTCAGATCCCTCAAAAATTTCAATCACACCTTTCTCTACTGCTTGCTCTGCAAACTTGCTTACAGGACTGCGTTGATTACCTTTGTGTTCTTCACCTAGACCATATACATTGAAGAATCTAAATCCTTGAATAAGCTCAAACCTATCAATATTTTCAGACACCCAAAGATCTACAGCAACCTTTGACTTTGCATACAGGTTGAGGGGATCCATACTACCATCATGCTTGTTACCATATACAGAAGCGGATGAAGCATACTTAACTGGGATACCATGCTCGATAGCAATCTCAAATAATCTAATAGAAAACTCTACGTTAAAACAATTAAGTCTTTCTTCGTCAGTGCATGTTGTAGAAGAGATGGCTCCCATGTGAATAATTTCATCAATGTCTTCCCATCCATGGAAGTTCTCAAGCATCGCCCATGCATTATAATCTTCTACACCAATGAATGGTTTATGTTTCTCTGCAAACTTCTTACCAATAAATCCATTGCACCCAGTAATCAGTTTAGGCATAGTATTGTAGACAGGTATAAATAAGTATAACACAGAAGGACTATAGCGACAACCAGATGTCTAATCCCACCTTTGGATATTTAGCGTCTCTTGTAACACCCCTAAAAACGAGAGTCGCATTACACACTGCAGAAGCAGGCAAGGTCGTAGAGGGTAAACTTGTCATTACACATAAAGACCCTTATCCTGTTAGGGTTAGGATCGGTGTATCCACTGGTGGAGTTCTTGACTTCAATCCAGAAAACTACATTCTCTATGATTATGAAATTGGTGAAGGTCAAAGTTACGAAAGTGATACGATCTACTATGGTAACAATCAAACTCTAGTTGTCTGGTCAACATGTGCGAGCACTACATTTGTCTTGCACGGTCAGATTAAAACTGACCCAACCGCTACTGGATTTGTAGCAGCAGCAATGCTGAATCCTACAAAAACAAATACTACAATCTACTCTGTACCAACAGACGAAGAAGCTCTATTGAGTTTGTTTGTTGCTAACCAAAGTTCTAGTAACGCAAGATTTAGAATTGCAGTTGTTGATTCTAGTGTTGCACCTGCGGTTACTTCAGACCAATACATTGAATACAATCAAGATCTACTACCGAGAGTTTCTTATCAAAGAAAAGATATTAAGGTAAGAGGCGATCAAAGTATTGTAGCATACTCCGATAACCCAGATGTTTCCATTTCAGTTTATGCAAAATTTAACTACAGTGTAGTTGATACCGACTTCACAATCGGCGGTCAGTTAACTGTTGGTGGCGCAGCAATTCTGCAAGACACTTTAGAAGTGAGGCAGACAGCAACATTCAAAGAAACTCTGGATGCAGAAAAAGCAGTTACGATTGGCACTGATGCTGTACCAGCCAATCTAACAGTGAAAGGTGATGTTGCTGTTGGATCTGCATCCATAGCACAATCAACAGGAAACATTTCTACCCCAGGTATTTTAACAGCAAACACAATTGCAACCAGTGGTAATATTGTTGCTGGATCTAATAAAGTAGTTCTGGATGGATCTGCAGGGGACCTTACTATGCAAGGACAATTAACTGTAGTAGGAGGATTCGCAGGTGATTTGAATCTTCTAAATAATAAAGTAACGAATCTGGCAGATCCTGCTGCCGCAACGGACGCTGCAAATCGCAAGTACGTTGATAGTAAAGTTGTAGCATTCTCTATCGCACTAGGATAATACGGAGTTTATAAATGGCAAAAAGACAAATTAGAGACTATGTATTCTCCCCAGGAATTGCTGGTGCAGGTACGCTAAAGATTCTTGACAAGGTAGATGTTGATCAAATTTTGATCATCAGTAACGCTAGTAAAAATATTTTCTTATATAATTTTAGTGATCCATCACTACCAATTTCAGTTGATTTTACATCAACAACAGATGGATCAGATCCTGATTTTCCATACAGTAATACATTATCTAATGGTGTAACTACCATTACATTTTTGTATGATACTTCTTCGCATTTTGCATCTGACAACATTCTAATTTTTGTCGAAGCAGAAGAGCAGAGAACTAGACCATACGACTTCGGTACTGATGCTATCGAACGTATGAGGATGGCAACACCTCAATCGATGCTTGACGCTGACTTTGAGTACGGCATCCAACCAACCAAGTGGCAGTCTCTTGACTTGCTACGTGGTTATCCTTCGATCTATGAAGTTCCTGGTTCAGACATCAGTCTTGAAACCGTAACGACTGATGCATCTTTTGGTTCTGGTTCAATTGGTCCTTCTAAAATTACTATTGATACAACTCTAGATCATGGTTTGGTTGTTGGAGATCCCGTCTCTATCAAAGGTCTCGATGATTCTGTTCCAGGTTTTGCTAAAGCAGAAGGTTCGTTTATTATCGACTCTGTTCCATCCGCAACACAGTTTACTTATTATGCCAAAGCAAGAGTAGGTACAACACCTGCTACTGCACTGAAATCTTCATTCACAATTCTGAAGCAAGCTGGTTTCTACACTGGTGCTGCAATCGGTACAAGTCCAACATTTAGTGTAGTAACACAGGGTGCTAGTGGTAACTTTGCAACTAGAGGATCTGCTGCCCAAGGTGCTACTAAACTTGGTGTATCAGCAGCTTCTGTACTACCACCTATTGGTGCTCCTCTTGGCGGCACAGGCATTGCAACAGGCACCCAGGTAACTGCTGTTATTGATACTAATGCAGTATTAAACATTACTGATTCATTCACTGCCCCAGTATCTGAAATTACTTTTAATGATACTGCAAATATTGAGGTTGGTGCTGGTCTAGACAATGGAGCTGGTGAAACAGTTTTTGTTACTAACATTTTAGGTAATGTAGTTACTCTATCTTCTCCATATACTGTAAGCAAGACTGGTAATAGTTTTGTATCTCAACCTATCGCAGCTGGAGGTCTTAACTTTGGTAATGGTAGTGGCGCATCCTTTGACATCACAAGAACAAACGGTGCATACAGCAATGTAATTATAAACCCACAAAATTTTTATAATAGTGTTAACACTGGTGCATACTCGGGTCTAGGATCAGGAGCAACGTTTACCGTAGAAAGACTTGGTGGAGCATCTCCTTCATATCAGAATGTATTCCCCGCTAATGCTGGTAGTGGATATTCTGCTACAGAAACAATCGTCATTCCTGGGTCTTCACTAGGTGGTGCTGATACTACTAACGATCTTACGATTACTATTGCTAGTGTAGATGCTGTTGGTGTTATCACATCTATCAATTTTTCAGGTACTGCATCTAATGCACAATCCCGAGCGGGTATTGATTTTGCTGTAGGAGAAGATCTGGTTGTTTATGGTAATGCACTTGGTGGTACATCACCAACAAATGATCTCAACATCCACATCACTGCTGTTGGTGCTAATGGAGAGATCGATACATTTGATGTTACTGGTACTGCGGTTCCTTCCAGTCAAACATACAACGGTATCGAACAATCTAGCACCACTGCAACTGGTATCAACGCTAATTTTCAAATCGAGAGAGTTGGTGCTGGTCAGAATACTGCACAGGTGGATGAGGTCATCATTGGTGGTACAATCGAAGTTGATGATACATTCAAGATTACTCTTAATGGTACTACAGACTATACATACACAGCACTAGCAGGCGATACCACTACAGCAGTTAGAAATGCATTAATCAGTTTAGTCAATGCTTCTACGGTTGTTTATGCATCTAGTGGATCAACTAGTGGTAGTTTAGATATTACCGCATTGTCTGCAGGAACTTCATTTACACTTTCTGTTCTTACAGAAGATGCTGGTGGCAATCCAGCTGATACACAAACAATGGTTACAAATAATGTAACCCCCAACTTCAGCGCCAGTACCACACCTGCATACAATGTTACTATTGGAAACCCTGGTCAAAATTACGCCAACCTAGAAGAAATCACTATTAATGGTCAGGTTCTTGGTGGAACAACTGGGGTTAACGATCTAACCATTACGGTTCAAACAGTTGATGCACAAGGTGGTATTACTGGCATTACTCTTGCTGGCACACCTTGGGATGGTAACGAAACATATCTAAACTATACCGCCAACCCAACTGCATTTAATGCAACGTTTACACCAAGAATTTCTTCAGGAAGCTATGCTCCAGAAATTACTACTGGTGGTACTGGATATAAAATTGGTTACCAATTCTCAATTTCTGGTGCTTCTCTAGGTGGTTCTCCAACTACGAATGACATGACGATCACCGTCAGTAACGTTGATGTTGCAGGAACTATCACAGAAGTTACGGCATCTGGAGTACCAGTCTCTGGAGATACAATTGCATTCTTCAAGGCAGTATCTTTGAGTGCTCCTACCACAAGTATTGTAGGAAATGGAACAACAGTTACATACTCGGCTATTGCGAAGATTAATGTAGCATTCGCAACTAACCACGGTCTAGTACCTGGCGACACAATTCTGGTATCAATTACGTCAAGTTCATCTGGTCATGATCTAGCATCTGGACCATTCTTTGTGGATGAAGTACCTGGTCTAGACAACTTTACTTACACAGCAAGATCAACTGGTACTGTTACACCTAGTGGTATTTCTGGTTCTGTATATCCAAGAACTGATTCATTCTATACACACAGACCATTTGATGGTGGTGTTCAACTAGGAACTGGATCTCCTGCACACGGCGCACAAGCAGTTCGTCAGTCTAAAAAGTATATCAGATATCAGTCTGGTAAAGGTATCATGTATACCACTGGTGCTTTGTTCGCACCTTCTTACGATTTAAGAAGTGTAGATGCTGACGGCACTTCAATTGGTAGTATCATTACTTGTGTTACTGATGACCTCAACCACGGTCTACAGGTTGGTGCTGAAGTTCAATTGGTAGGATTAACAACAGCAGGATATAATGATCACTACACCGTAGCGTCAGTCATTGATGAAATTACATTTACTGTTCTTGCACAGAATAACCTAGCAGCTACATCAGCATCATTTGGTGATCAACCAGTTGTTGCTCTGTATAGATGGCAGGGTGCTACTGTTCGTGCTGGTGCATTTGATGATCAGAACGGTATCTTCTTCCAGTATGATGGATCTAACCTTGCTGTTGGATTGAGATCTTCTACATTCCAAATTGCTGGTACGGTAGTAGCAACTTCAGACTCTAACGAACTTACTGGAACTAACACCAAGTTTACTGAACAGTTATCTGTTGGTGACAGAATTGTCATTCGTGGTATGTCTCACGTTATCACCAAAATTGATAACAACTCTAGACTGTATATGAACCCAGACTTTAGAGGAGTCTCTAACGCAGTTAACGTTAAGGCAGCACTGACTAAAGAAATTATCATCCCACAAAATCAGTGGAACATTGATAGATGCGATGGAACTGGTAAGTCTGGATTTGACATCCAAATCAACAGGATGCAAATGATTGGATTCCAATACACCTGGTATGGTGCTGGATTCATTGACTGGATGTTCAGAGGTCCATCGGGTAACTTCACATTCTGCCATAGACTGAAGAACAACAACAGAAATAACGAAGCATTCATGCGTTCTGGTAACCTACCTGTTCGCTATGAGGTTATCAACGAAGGTGCTAAAGGTAGACTAGCAAATCAATTGGCTCAAGGAGAACTTGATACGATTGCACTTAAAGATGGATCTTTGTTCCCCAACAATGGAACGCTACTGATCAATAATGAAATTGTAAGATACACTAATAGAACAGTTAATAATCTAACAGGTCTTACTAGATCTGCAAATTACACTAACTTTGCTGCAGGTTCTCAAAGAACATACAAAGCAGGTAGTGCTGCACAACACGCAGAAAACACTGGTGTTATTCTACTATCAAACACAGCAACACCACAGATTAATCACTGGGGTTCTGCATTCCTAACTGATGGTGGATTCGATGAAGATCGTGGATACCTATTCAACTACCAAGAAAAGGAAGTTGAACTTACAACTACCAAGTCTACAATTTTCTTGATCAGACTATCTCCTAGTGTTTCTAATGCTATCACTGGTGACCTAGGTGAGAGAGAACTAATCAACCGAGCACAGCTGCTACTCAAGAACATTGAGATTACTGCACAGGGTGGATCAAGTTCACAAGGTATCATTATTGAGGGTGTTCTCAATCCCAAAAACTACCCAACCGATCCAAACGATGTTACCTGGGCAGGTTTGAATACAGGTGGTTCTGGTGGACAACCATCGTTTGCACAGATTGCATCTGGTGGTGATATTACTTTCATCGGTGGTATCTCTCCAGTTTCAGCATCAAACGCTGGCACACAAAACTACAGTTCCAACTATGTCTTCTTCAATACCTCTGACATCTCTGGTGTACAGATTGGTTTTGAGGTAACTGGTGGTGACTTGAGAGGAGGAACCACTGTTGCTGACATCTTCAGAAGAAATAACAGCACAACCTGGATCAGATTCTCTGACAGAACTAGAGCTGGCACTTCAGGATCTACTACGTATGTGTTTGCACCTCTAACTGGTGCAGCAACTCCTGGAGAGCAGGTCTTTGCATTCACTGCAGCACCTGGTTCCAGAGATAACATCGATCTATCAGAACTGAAGGAACTTACTAACACTCCTATCGGTGGTAGAGGTACATTCCCCAACGGTCCAGACGTACTAGCGATCAACGCTTATCTAACGTCTGGTAGCGCAGTTAATGCTACGATCAACATTCGCTGGTCTGAAGCACAGGCATAAGGAGTAACTAATGGCAGAACCCTCAAGTAGACAAGAACTCAAAGATTATTGTTTGAGGCGTCTCGGTCATCCAGTTCTTGAAATTAACGTAGATGATGATCAACTGGATGACTTGATCGATGATGCTTTTCAATACTATAGAGAGCGTCATTTTGATGGCGTTGAACAAATGTATCTCAAGCATGAGATTACAGCAGAAGATGTAACACGTTTTGATAGTGCTGATGAAACGTCATCAACACCAGCTCCTGATGCATCTACCTGGTTGACTAGAAAGAACTTTATTGAAATTCCAGAACATATAGTTGGCATCTCTAAAGTGATGGGTATTTCATCTAACTTTGCGAGAAACAATCTCTTTGGTATGAATAACCAATACTTCCTGATGGACATCTTTTCGTTCTCATCAGGATTTGCTTTTGGTAATTTTGATATGTCAAATTACTATATGCTCAAGCAATATTTTGAGACACTTGACATGATTGTCCAGACTGGATCATTGGTTCAGTATAGATTTAATCAAAGATCAGACAGGTTGTATCTTGATATTGATAAAGCAAGAATGATTGAAGGTAATTATTTGTTGATTGATTGTCAACGTTATCTTAATCCAGAAACTTTTACTCAAGTATATAACGATAGTTTTGTTAAGCAATATCTAACTGCACTGATCAAGAGACAGTGGGGTCAGAACCTAATCAAGTTCAACAACGTACAGCTGCCTGGTGGTGTATCACTCAATGGTAGACAGTTGTTTGAAGATGCACAAAAAGAAATTGATGCTCTCATGGAGAAGAGTTCTTCTTACTATGAACTTCCCCCAATGGATATGATCGGATGAAAAGTATTTACTTTCCTCAACACGGTGGTGTTAGTACAGAGCAATCACTTATCCAAAGTTTAGTGGATGAGCAGATTAGATTGTTCGGTAGTGATGTCTACTATCTTCCTCGGAAGATGATTAAAGATGTAGCATTGAATGACATTTTGTATTCCGAGTTTAATACTCAATACATGATTGAAATGCTACTGATTAATGTTGAGGGATTTGGATCTCCGTCTGAATTCATTAGTAAGTTTGGTCTACGTATCACCGATGAGATCACGATGGTGGTATCACAGAACAGATGGAGTCAGGTATTCCAAGAGTTTGCTGATGTTACAACTGTAGATGGCAGACCTAATGAGGGAGACCTTATCTATCTACCACTTACTAATGATCTATATGAGATCAAGTTTGTAGAAAGAGAAGCACCGTTCTACCAGCTAGGTAAGAACTATATCTACACGATGACTGCAGAAATCTACGAGCTTGGTAATGATGAGTTCGAGACAGGCATCGAAGAGATTGATGTCATCGAAGAGATCTTTGCTCCTTCAATTACTCTTGCTATGGATACTGATGCAACAACTCATTATTCATTGGGCGAGATTGTAACTGGTGGAACCACAGGAACTACTGCAGAAGTATCGTTCTGGGATAGAGATACTCACGAACTCAAACTTATTAATAGGAATGGTAATTTTACACCAGGAGAATCTATCACTGGTGGTACTAGCGGAACAGTACAGAACAGTGTCACTGTAGATAATCTATCACTAGAAAACGTCCAGTACGCCGACAATAAATACATTGAGACTACAGGTAATGATTTACTTGATTTTACTGAAGTGAATCCATTCGGAGAGTATGGCAACGTTACTGGTGAATTTTGATGTTAGGACCACATTTTTATAACGAAGCGATTAGAAAAACAGTAATCGGTTTCGGTACACTATTCAATAATATTGAAATTAGAAAGAAAGATCCTTCTACTGGGGAAATATTAGAAGCAGAAAAAGTCCCGCTTGCTTATGGACCCAAGCAAAAATTTCTAACACGTATAGAGCAAAATCCAGACGTTACTAATAAAGTAGCAATTACTGTACCTCGTCTGTATTTTGATATGACTAATATTACATACGACACTACTAGAAAAATTGCTCCTACTCAACGTCTCAAGAAGACTATTGATTCTGATGGAGAATCTCTTTCTGTACAATATGTACCAGTGCCTTATAACATAGAGTTTGAGCTAGGTATCATTGCCAAGTCTCAAGATGATGGTCTGCAAATTCTTGAACAGATATTACCATACTTCCAACCTAACTTCAATATTACATTGAATATGATCCCTGAAATGGGAGAAAAGAAAGACGTTGCTATCAACTTAAATGGTATCAACTATGAAGATGAATGGGATGGTGATTTTTTAGATAGAAGAAGTATTGTATGGACTCTTAACTTTACTGCCAGATCTTATATCTACGGTCCATTCACCAAAGCAGGTGTTATCAAGAAAGCAATTGTATACGAATCAATTGGAGACAAGAACGATTCGCCAGACAACAGAAATACAAAACTTTCATACACACCTAAAGCATTGGAAGATAAAAATGCTGATGGTGTAATCAATGCTGCTGACGATGCACTTGTTATCAGTACAGATGACTTCGGATTTAATGAGGGAATTGAATTGCTATGAAAGAATTTGAAAAGAACATGGAAGATATCTTTGATATCGAAGTCGAAAAAGAAGATAATGCAATTGAACAATCACAACCATCCAAGCCTGTTCCCAAGAAACAAGAGCAGGATCACCAGGATAAAGATTATGATTATACCAGAGCACAACTATACAACCTCATAGACAAGGGTCAGGAGGCGTTCAACGGGGCGTTAGAGGTCGCACAGGAGTCAGGGCACCCAAGAGCGTATGAAGTCGCTGTGAACGCCATGAAGCAGGTAGCAGACACCACAGATAAACTTCTGGATCTACAGAAGAAGATGAAGGATCTCGATGCTCCTACAAAAAACTCTGTGAATACAAAGACCACAAACAACTTATTTGTTGGTAGCACAGCAGATCTGCAAAAGATGCTGAAGCAAATAAATAAACAAGAAGAGTCGGATTCATAAATATGAAGTCCTTTAAACAACTACGTATTGACATCACCGAAGCAGCAGAAAAACGTTACTGCCCTGGATGTGAAAAGTGGGAGACTAGAGCAGTCTGTCGATTCGGAGTTGAATACTGGGATAAGTACGCCGTCAAAAACTTTGAAGAATCAGTGCTCGAAGGAGCAGCCTGGACCAAAAAGTCAGGAAAGAAAAAGTCAGGAGGACTCAATGAAAAAGGACGAAAGTCTTATGAAAAGGAAAATCCAGGATCAGACCTTAAGGCACCAAGCAAAAAGGTTGGAAATCCCCGTAGGAAATCCTTCTGCGCTCGAATGAAAGGCATGAGAAAGAGGCAGAAAAAATCTAATAACACAGGTGATGATCGCCTATCAAAATCATTACGTGCTTGGAATTGCTGACATACTTGTTAAATGTATGTTAAAATAAAGGAATATCAATTACTAGAACTATAATTATACTATGAGTTTTGAGAATATCATGCGGCTTAACGAGACTGATGTACACCGTTTAATCAAAGCATGTCAGGTCTATCAGGACAAGACAGGTTCTGAATACATGTGGGATGAATACCACGAGTTGATTGAAAAACTCAAAACATATCAAGAACAATATTCTGTATCAAAATGAAATCTTTAATCACGTTTCTGGTTGTGTTATTTTTTGCTGCTCCAGTGTGGGCAGTAGATGTAGCAATGGGTGCTAATGGCAACCTAGCATTTTCACCGAATGAGATCACAATCTCTGCTGGTGACACCGTTCACTTTATCAATGAATCACTACCTCCCCACAATATTATTGTTGAGGCACGTCCTGATCTCTCTAGAGAAGCATTGCTGTTTGCTCCTGGAGAATCACAAGACGTTGTATTTGCTGACGCAGGAGACTATAACTTCTTCTGCGGTCCTCACCAGGGCGCAGGTATGACTGGCGTAGTTCATGTGGAATAAGGATTACATAACCAAAGAACAAGCACAGGAGATGATTGACGATGCAATACGAAAGCATAATCGTAACGCTGGAATTATTAGTATGTGTGTTGGCTGGATTGTTCTCGCACTTTTTGCTGAAGGTTTACTTCGACTTGTCGGAGTGATCCCTCCACTATTACCTTGGTTAAAGATAACACTATGATGAGCGGATTATTTGTATTTGCATTTATCACACTAATGGTGATTGCCATGGAGATAACATGGTCGGTGAAAAATAAAGGAACTTTTAAATGACTCTAGCACATGTCCTACTTTACGGATCACTACCCTTTATATGTGCCACCGCATATTTCGGGTACAGAAAAGGTGAAAATAACTATTATGAAACTGACGCCTACGGAGGAAATGGAACAGCGCATTAAGATGAGGTATGCGTTTGCCATGTCATCATTCGGTAGAATGTTTCGACCAGATCATATTACAATGGAGATGAGATCTATATGTATGTCATGGTCTCAAGACATAGATACTATTACACCCTCTCGATCTGACTTGTACGAAGTTGATCGATACTTCCTGGAGTTATGGAAAAAACGATATGAATCTGAACCTGAATCTAATTGAAAAGTTAAGACATGAGATCTATATGTTGAAACTCGAAAATAAGCAGCTTAAGTTAAGTCTCGAAGAAGTAAATAGTAATTGGGTACATCCCAAATCTTGCCTTCACAATGAAGACCCATGGAAAAAGTTTCTAACGTAAGAGTCACAGGTTTTTTTATATTCAGTTTTGTAGCACTGTTTGTAGTATGGGGGTTGGGTAATGCTTATCCTTATTAGATATACGATGGAACATCAGTGGAGTTTAGGTCTCCTATCAATGATCTTAATAGTAGTTCCTATTATAGGAATGGATCTCGTTCATAAATATGGGTGGGAACATTGGGAACCATTCGCGAGGAATCATAAATGAATCCAGTAATTTTAATCGGTTGTTTTACACCACTGGTTATTATTTTTTTAGTAATGAAACTCGCCGTATGGGTATCTGCAGTTAATACAGAAAGCTCTTATGTCGGAAAAGAACCTCTACGAAAACGAGGACCCTTCGTGGCAGATGCATATGCAGACGTTGATGAAGAGGAAGAGGAATATGGAGATCGCACAGATTATCGATGAAGCGATTAATGAATACTATTCGCTTCAAGGTAAGCCTGTTCCAAATTGGAGGTATATAAAAGATGTTGATTGGTGGATTGAATATTTAAAAGATTTAGGAATTGACCCTAGAAACCCATGAAATTTGAATTAGATATGGATGACTATACGATCATCCTTAATGCATTACACTACTACAAGAAAGTTGAGAAGCGAGGAAACTTCAAGCAGTATAATGATGAGCGTGTCAATAAGTTAAGAGATAAAATGTCTTATCAATTAATTCCTAGCGCAGAAAGTTGGAAATGAATTTATTATTACGTCCTTTAGATAATCCAGATGATCCTGTGTGGTCAGTAATTATTATGGTAATCCTTGCTGTGGTTGGTGCGGTTTATACCATCATATACATACTAGGAATAGATGAGAGGGAATCCCATGGGAGCATTGACACCACCAAGCAGGAAGAGTTGCTACAACTTCCGAGTGACGGAGATCAACCGTGTCCTTGATGGTGATACTATTGATGTTACTATCGACCTCGGGTTTGATTTATACAAGAAAGAAAGAGTTAGAGTTGCTGGAGTTGATACGCCAGAGAAGAGAACGAGAAATCTAGAGGAGAAAGCTCTTGGAATCGACGCAACCAACTGGCTCAAAGAAAAACTCGAAGGCACGTTGGCTGGTGATGATGAGTTGTCTGTTAGGACTGAACTTGTTGGTGGCACTGGCAAATATGGGCGTCTTCTGGGTTGGTTATACATCGGGGATGACACAGTGTCACTCAACGAACAAATGATCACAGAAGGTTATGCTCACGCATACGATGGTGGCACCAAGGATATGAATTTAGAAGCACTACGAGAGATAAGGAGAAAACATGGAACCCTCATCTAAAGAAAATGAATGGTATTGTACCATGACATTAGGAATCGATGAAGTCCGATGTCTGTATGATCACTATGATTATTCAATTAAGATGTGGCCAGGTTCCCCTGCACGTCCTGCTGAAGAACAAGTTCTTCTGGATATAATGAAGAAGAGAATGTTTGCTATGATGGCAGAATACAATTTTACGGAAATGTAGACAATACACAAATTGTTAGTATTCTTTACACGATTTTTACCTACATAGTCCTATAATACTTTGTAGCGTAGTGTAACACAATGCTCGGACTCTATGTATTAATCACTTGTTTTATTCTACTTGTAGCATATGCAGGTATGGAAGAAACGGTGCGTCTATTCGCGTACATTGATCTAGTAATTAGATATCAATGGGTTAAATTTAGAATGTTTATGATGAGGCGTAAATTAGAACAACAACTCATAAAGGATCTACCTGATTACAATAAACTCATAAAGGAATTAAAAGATGACCAACGATAAGGAACTGTCGGATCTCAAAATTGAGAGAAAAGAATGTCCTAAATGTGGTGCTGCTTGGATTAACGGCAAACATGTGTTTAGAGGTACTGCTGCCTCTTACGACAAGAGTGAACTAGACCTAGCTGGTTTGGTTTGCAATAAACTAGGTGACGAAACATGCATCAATCCTAGGAAAGGACAAGATGGTGGAACTACCTGGGAATATAGGTCTGGATACATTGATGGTGTGTACTCCGCAAAGAAAAAATCAATGGAAGAAATGCGTGATCAATTTGGAGATCTCTAAATACTAGTGGTGAACTAGTTTTCTTATGGCAACCGATCAGATTTATCTTGGTAATCCGCTTCTAAAAAAAGCAAATGTCAAGCAAGACTTTACCAAAGAACAAATTGCAGAGTATGTAAAGTGTGCTCAAGATCCAATATACTTTACAAAAAACTATGTAAAAATTGTTTCTCTTGATGAAGGTCTGGTGCCATTTAAGATGTGGGACTTCCAAGAGGAGTTAATTAAAAAATTTCATAGAAGTAGATTCAACATTGCGAAGCTACCTCGTCAGACTGGAAAGTCTACGACGGTGGTTTCGTATTTGTTGCATTATGCGTTGTTCAACGATAGCGTAAACATTGGTATCCTTGCTAACAAAGCAAGTACGGCAAGAGATCTACTTGGTAGATTACAAACAGCATATGAGAATCTACCGAAGTGGATTCAACAGGGTGTGGTATCATGGAACAAAGGTTCTATGGAGTTGGAGAATGGCAGTAAGATATTGGCAGCTTCTACATCTGCAAGTGCTGTCCGAGGTATGTCGTTTAACATCATCTTCCTCGATGAGTTTGCGTTCGTACCAAACCATATTGCAGAGTCGTTCTTTGCCTCTGTTTATCCTACTATTACTTCTGGTAAGTCAACGAAAGTAATTATCATCTCTACCCCACAGGGTATGAACCACTTCTATAAGTTGTGGACTGATGCACAGAATGATAGGAATGGATATACCTGGCATGAGGTACACTGGTCGCAGGTGCCTGGACGTGATGAGAACTGGAAAGCAGAAACAATTAAGAACACGTCCGAGAGACAGTTCACACAGGAGTTTGAGTGTGAATTTCTTGGATCTGTTGACACACTAATCTCTGCTGCTAAACTGCGAGCACTGACTTTTATTGATCCCATCTCTACAAACAAGGGACTTGACATCTATGAAAAACCAACAACCAACGGGGAATATATTATTACGGTGGATGTTTCTCGCGGTATTGGGGGAGATTACTCTGCTTTCATTGTTTACGATATTACTACAGTTCCATATAGGATAGTAGCAAAGTATAGGAACAATGAAATCAAACCGATGTTGTTTCCCAATGTCATTAATGATGTTGCCAGAGGATATAATAATGCATGGGTTATGTGTGAAGTAAACGACGTAGGGGACTCTGTGGCGTCGATTCTAAATTATGACCTTGAGTATCCTAATGTGCTTATGTGTGCCATGAGAGGGCGAGCAGGGCAGATTGTAGGGCATGGATTTTCTGGATCTAAAACACAGCTTGGTGTCAAGATGAGTGTTACCGTGAAGAAGGTTGGTTGTGCTAACCTCAAACAAATTATTGAAGATGACAAACTTATCTTTAATGACTACGAAATTATATCAGAACTTACCACGTTCATTCAGAAGAAGCAATCCTTTGAAGCTGATGAAGGATTCCATGATGACTTGGTAATGTGTATGGTAATCTTTGCTTGGTTAGTCCAACAAGATTACTTCAAAGAACTTACTGATAACGATGTTCGTAAACGTATCTACGATGAACAAAAGAATCAGATCGAACAAGACATGGCACCATTCGGATTTATTACCACAGGTCTAGAAGGTGATGAAGGATTTGTAGAAGATGGATCTCATTGGGAGTATGGTGATACACAGGAAGATGTATCATACATGTGGAGTATCTAATGAACGTAGAAGATATGTTCGATCTAGGTACTGTTCTTTTCCAACAAAGAAAGTGTAGAGCTTGTGGAAAAACTAAAGATTTAACTACAGATTTCTATAGGTCTAGACCAGACAGGACATCTTTGTCTGCGTGGTCCTATGAATGTAAGGACTGTACCAAACAAAGAGTAACGAATAAAAGAAGAAAATATAAGGAAGATATCTATCCAGACTGGTAAAGGGTTCGTGCATTGTTTCCCCACTTGAACTTTCCAAAAATCTAAATACCTATAGATCAAATTTGGTTACTCAAGGAGAAAATACATGGCAAGTCAAGTCTCGCCTGGAATTAGATTAAGAGAGCGTGACCTATCTAATGCTGTTGTCGTAGGTGCATCGGAGATTACCGCTGCTCACGCATCAACTTTCCGTAAAGGTCCGATCGGAAAGGTAGTGAATATTTCATCACAGAAAGAATTAATTTCAGTTTTCGGTGCTCCCACCGACGCAAACGCCGAGGACTTTTTCGTAGCATCGGAATTCCTAGGATACGGCGGTCGCCTAGCAGTCGTTCGTGCTGCTACTGGCGTAAATAGTGCATCCGTAGCTGGCGGCACAGTTGTAGTCAAGAATGACGATGACTGGGCAGCAGGTAATGGTGCAGGCAACATGCTAGTTGCAAGAACACCTGGTACATATGGCAACGCACTTAAAATTGTTACTGTTGACCGTGGTGCTGACCAGCTGGCAACATTGACCGCAGCACCTGCAGGACTCGCTGTTGGTGATACAGTCACGTTCACTGGTGGTAAGAAAGCAGTCGTATACGGATGGGATGCTGGAACACTTACTGCTTCACTAATTCTGGATGATCCTAACACCAGACTAACAACTGCTGATAGCATCGACACACCTGATACTGGTGTTGTTTCAGGTCTTACTGCAGTCACCGCTGGTGGTACTCTTTATGAGACCGCATCTGCTGTTGCAACATCTGGTGGATCTGGTACTGGACTTACCCTAGACCTCACAGTTTCTGCAGGTCTTCCTCTAACACTAAATGGTGGTGCTGGTGGTTCTTCCTACGTTACAGCAACTGCTCAAGCAACCACAACTAATGGTACTGGTAGTGGACTCACTGTTGATATCACAGCTGCTGGCGGTTCTATCGTTTCTCTCGCAATCAATGCCCCAGGTAGTGGTTATGCAGTAGGAGACACGATCACCGTTGCTGGTGGTGGTAACGACGGTGGCGGTTCTATCGCTACTGTACGTGGTGGCGTTACTAGCGTTGCCGTAGCAGCAGGTGGATCTGGATACGTTAGTGGCGATACAATCACAATTGCTGGCGGTGGCGCAGACGCAACCGTCGATATTGCATCCGTAACTGATACTGCAATCACAATCACTACAGTCAAAGATTGGTACACCAACACTCTAATCCCTGGCACAAGTCTAACACTTGGTGCTATCGGTCCTCGTCCTGGTACTTCCCAGTTCGCTGCTGACAGAGGTGTTTCTTTTGACGAAATGCACTTCGCAGTTATTGATGCTGATGGATCAATTTCTGGCGCAGCAAATACTGTACTAGAAAGAGTTCTGTTTGTTTCCAAACTGTCTGACGGTAGAAACACTGAAGGCGCTGCTAACTTCTACAGAGATGTAATCGAACAGCAATCAAGCTTCTTCTTTAACGGCACAGTAATTCCTGCTGGAACACAACCTGCATCTGCTGGTGGTGGTACTTCACTAGATCAACCTTCTGCATCTTCTGCTGGCAAGTTGCTCCTAGTTGGCGCAAAAGCATGGACCCTAACTGGTGGTGCTGACGACTACGTATACACCCCTGCTGAAATTGAAGCAGCATTTGATGAGTTCTCTGATACAGAACTAGTTCCTAACCTGAACTTTGTTCTAATGGGTGGTTCGCTCGCTACCGAAACTGACACCAAAGCAAAAGCAAATAAGGTTATCAGTATCGCAGCAGCAAGAAAGGATTGCATCGCATTCGTTTCTCCACACAAAGGCAACCAAGTTGGAACTGCTGGCGCACTAACTGCGATCCAGCAAAGAGAGAACACTCTCAACTTCTTTAACGGCATGACTTCTACGTCATACGCTGTATTTGATAGCGGTTACAAGTATTTCTACGACCGCTTCAATGACAAGTATCGCTACATTCCTTGCAATGGCGATATCGCTGGTCTGTGTGTTGCTACTAGTAGCCTCCTCGATGACTGGTATTCCCCTGCTGGTGTCAACAGAGGTTCCCTCCGTAACGCTATCAAACTAGCATACAATCCAAGCAAGGCAGACAGAGACGAACTTTATCAGTCCAGAGTCAACCCTGTTGTTGTATTCCCTGGTAGTGGCGTCACTCTGTTTGGCGACAAGACTGCACTTGCATCACCTTCTTCCTTCGATCGTATTAACGTTCGTCGCCTCTTCCTCAATGTTGAGAAGAGAATTGGAGATCTTGCCAAGACAGTTCTATTTGAGCAAAACGATGCGACAACCCGTTCTTCATTCCTAGCAGCTGCAAGCAGCTACATGTCCGAAGTTCAGGCACGTCGTGGCGTAACTGATTTCCTCGTGGTATGTGATGAGTCCAATAACACCCCTGACGTAATTGATCGTAACGAGTTTGTTGCAGAACTATTCCTGAAACCAACTCGCTCTATTAACTACATCACAGTTACATTCACAGCAACGAAGACTGGCGTCTCGTTCTCTGAAGTAGTCGGTTCCTGATCAAATATCCATAGAGGCAAAAACAATGGCTGGTATTAATTCTTTTATTTCAAAAATTGGTGAAGGCGTCAAGCCTAATATGTTTATGGTGAAGATTCCTTTCCCAGGTGGACAGGAAGATGCAGATGTAAATCTACTCTGCAAATCCACAGCACTCCCAGCATCTAACCTGGGAGTGATTGAGGTTCCTTTCAGAGGAAGAACAGTTAAGATCGTTGGTGATCGTACATTCGACACCTGGTCTGCAACCTTCTTCAATGATAAGGAAATGAAGATCCGTGGTAAGTTTGAGACTTGGTTGGCTTCGATGAACGCTCACGAAGCTAACAATGCACCTCTCTTCACACCTAGTGAAGCAGATCCTGGTTACATGAAGAAGATGATTGTCCAACAATTGAGAAAGGACAGCAACCCAACCAATGACGATGGTACTGGCGCAACAATTCTTCGCCAGTATGACCTCCACTATGCATTCCCAACTAGCATCTCCCAGATCGATCTTGCTTATGACAGCAACGATCAGATTGAAGAGTTCACAGTTGAGTTCCAGTATTCTTACTGGACAGCAACGTCTGGAGAGAAAGCGTTCAGTTCAGATGTAAAGGGATGATTTTCTGACCTGATAAATAGTATTATCAGGTAATCAGATCGATTAATTATGAGTCAACTATTTGGTTTTTTAATCAAAGACGGCGGGGGGAATAAGGGACAATCCCCTGTTCCCCCTAATAGTGATGACAGCGTAGCCACCGTAGCAGGTGGTTATTTTGGTACATATGTAGATGTTGAAGGCGTCTCCAAGAATGAGTATGAACTACTCAAGCGATATAGAGACATGTCGCTACACCCAGAGGTAGACACCGCAATCGATGAAATTGTAAACGAGTTTGTTGTCAGTGATGCTGACGATGCACCCGTTGAAATTGAATTGTCAAATTTAGGTATGGGTGCAGGGGTCAAGAAGAAGATCCGTGATGAGTTCGATCACATCTTAAAGATGCTGAATTTTGACAAGAACGCTCACCAGATTATTCGGAATTGGTATGTGGATGGTAGGGTATATTACCACAAGGTCATTGATCTTGAAAACCCAAAGCAAGGAATTTTAGAACTACGAAACATTGATGCAGTCAAGATTCGTAAAGTTCGTCAAAAGATTGTTAATCCAGAAGTAGCAGCAAATCCTCAAGCAGTCAAAGGTACTGCACTTGCATATGACTGGGGTGATTATGTAGAGTATTACATTTATCAACCAAAGGGTTTCTCTGGTTCGATGACGATGCCACACAATAGTGCATCAGATTTCTCAACCAATAATGGAATCAAGATTGCTTCAGACTCTATCGCCACAGTAAACTCTGGCGTTATGGATCTTAACAAGAAGTACAGTCTGTCCTTCTTGCATAAAGCAATCAAGTCTCTCAATCAACTCCGCATGATTGAAGATAGTCTAGTTATTTACAGACTATCAAGAGCACCAGAACGTAGAATCTTTTATATTGACGTTGGTAATCTCCCCAAAGTTAAAGCGGAGCAGTACCTACGTGATGTCATGGCACGTTATCGTAACAAGCTTGTATACGATGCTAGCACTGGCGAGATTCGTGACGACAAAAAGCATATGAGTATGCTTGAGGATTTCTGGTTGCCCCGTCGTGAAGGCGGTCGTGGTACAGAAATCACAACTCTACCTGGTGGTCAGAACCTAGGCGAGCTTAAGGACGTTGAGTATTTTAGAAAGAAACTATACAACTCTCTGAATCTCCCACCCTCTCGTCTCACTGACGACAACAAAGCATTCAACCTTGGTAAGTCTACAGAGATCCTACGCGATGAACTGAAATTTAGTAAGTTCATTGGTCGTCTCCGTAAACGTTTCTCTCGTTTGTTCCATGACATTCTTAAGACTCAACTGATTCTCAAGGGCGTTATCGCTCCTGAAGATTGGGAGGACATGGAAGAGCATATTCAATATGACTTCCTGTTTGACAATCACTTCAATGAGTTGAAGAAACAGGAGATGATGATGCAACGCATCACTCTCGTTACACAAATGGATCCTTTCGTTGGTAAGTATTTCTCCACAGAATACATC
>Ga0181418_1000132_pt1 | contig 22728 bp, 27 predicted proteins | sample 41SPOviralmetaG_FD_130143 | JGI IMG/M metagenome (GOLD analysis project Ga0181418, IMG submission 130143) | Marine viral communities from the oligotrophic San Pedro Time Series (SPOT) site, San Pedro Channel, CA, USA - 41 SPOT_SRF_2013-03-13 | ecosystem: Environmental > Aquatic > Marine > Strait...
AAACAAAACACAACACAAATCATGGAAATAATAATAAACATCACTGTATTCCTCTTATCAATAACATCATGCATGATCATATATCTTGGATATCAAGTTGTTATACACCTGTACCAACAACACAAAATAGACAAAATAAACGATAAGTATGAAAGAATGCGCGAGGATGGTTCTATTGATCTTCCTGATGAGTACAAGTAACCAACAAAAAACAATGAATAAACTATCTGACTACATTAAATGGGCACGCAGCCTAAACGTCAAAGAGCTGAAGCACGAGCTGATCACCTCTTTCTGCCCAGCAATTGAATCCTTCGCCCACCTAGAGCAAGCGCGGGATTGTTTAGCTCGTCATTGTTATGATGAATATAAATTCTTTGCAACCTACTATCAAAGCTAATCAATATATACTCGTACCACACGCGCTCGTCGGGGCGTAGCGCGTGTGATACGAGCTACATTTCACCTAACAAAAACACACAAACATATGTATAACAAAGACTACATCGCATCACTCATCACTGATATCCACAACACAGAGCGTTATTCAGTTGAAAACAAAATGCTCTGGCGTAACCTGTATTCCTCAGCTCGTCAACATGCTCAGCACCTCCAACGTGACACAGCTGATACCGTGTTCGAACGTGACACCGACGATACAATGGTTCAGATAATCGTTGACCAGTGGCTTGCCGACAACGAATCCAGTTATCAAGCTCATTCCAATCCTAAGGATGATCGCCTCGCTGGTGATATGTCCTGCGTACAGGCTATGGAAAACGCAGCTAAGCAAGACGCTATTGATACCATCCGTGACCTGTTCGACAGCAACAGCAGCTACACAGATCAACATCGCATAGCAATCCGTGAGCGTATCTACGATCAAGTTGCTGGCTCATCGCCACGGCTTGCAGAGTTTCTACGTCACGCTTCTGATCAATGGTTAGCTGACAATGCAACTGAAGTTGTTGACAAAGCTATCAGATACACAAGTTGTGACATCACAACCTACACCCAGTTCGGTGAAACACACGAACGTAACAACCTAACATTCCTTGAACATGAATCCTTAGAATCAGCAGACCAAGAAGCAATACAACGTGAGTATGACGAGTCGTTCTATCAGGCACCTGAGTGTGACCCAGACGATGCTCGATTCATAGGCACTCCCCCCAAATCAGATGATTGGGAAGACAAAATGAAATCTAATTATCAAGATCGCAAACGCGGATCAGGCGGTGTCCTCAACGGTCTCTACACAGAGTCCCGTCCAGAGCCATCGTATCGCACAGCTGACAAAAAGCGTACACTACGCAATACGCTGTTCAAATCTGACCGCGAGGCTGATGCGTTGCTTGGCGTTTATGTGAGCGTCGGTAACAATCCTGACTCACGCAAACGTCTCATCCAACGTATCAAACAAAAACACGCGACTAACTAATATGGAATTCATCCTCTTCTCATTCTTCGCAGCAATCGGCATTGTCCTGGTGTTCACACGAACACTGGGGCTTCGCCGCACGCTCAAAATACGCAAACCACTAGATGTGGTCGCAACCTTCGGACTGCCTGTACTATTTGCAGGCACGTTCGCTGGGATGATTACTGCGTTCTTCACTGGACTTTGGATCACGCTAATTACCAGCGTGCTTCAATTGTTTGCTTGCACACCGAAATGGGCTCGTAGCAAACTCTATCATGATGAAGAAACGAGTAATGCAAACAATGCTAGTCGCAATCGTCCCTCTCGCCCTAGACGTAATAAAGTGCGCCCTCACAAGATATACGTACAAGGTTCTAAGAGATGTTGAACGTCGGAGACGACACTAGCAACAACGCCTCAAATGGGGCAGTGCCCCCGTTCCCAAATGGAGCGGGGGCACACAATTTATACCAGTGGAATTAGACTTACAGAAAGCACTCGACAAGCTCACACCAATTGAGCGTAATATTATATACTTACGCTTTGGGCTTGATGACGGCATTCCCCGCACCCTAGAAGAAATAGGTAACGAGTATGGTATTACTCGTGAGCGTATTCGCCAGATACAAGATAAAGCTATGCGCAAGCTTCGCTCACCTGACATGGTGCGCATCATAATCAAATTCAAAGAACCATGAGAGCAAAAAACCCAGATGAGTTCAAAATCGTATGGACTTCCAGAGATATCATTGACCATGCCCAACAAGGCATGGACATAACTTTGTCCGTTAAAGATGCAAGAGATGTGCTTCAGCTACTAGAACACAATCACGACTGCAACCACGGCATAAACTGGGATGTCATCACTTACGCTATTGACGCCACAATAACGAAGACAGCCCCCTCACCCAAAGGCAAGGAGGCTGCACACAACAATGAACACGAATAACAATAAACAACGCCGAGTGGATGGGTTGTGCTGTTAGATTGGTATTCAAAATGATCTTTGTCAAACAATTTCTCGCTCATATGAGCACAACACAACACAACAACCCAAAATAAACATGACTAATGTAACAATCCGCTACGGGCTTACAAACTCTGTAACTCGTGGCTTCGAACAAGGCGTCACAGTAGGTGACATCCTCGCAGATCGCTCGATCCGCATGGCACTATCAGCCCCTGAAGCTGTAGTTGCCGTATCCAATGGTGATACACTATCACCTGATACACTAGTTGAGAACTACGACTCAATTACGTTTGAGCCGCAAGCCTCAAGCAAAGCTTAAATTTCTACGTAACCCGTAGAAGTTAGTAGTTATACGTCATATGTGTTGCCTGTCACCTCTAACGGGGTGGCAGGCTTTTCTTTATTATTATGTCAAATCCAATCCAACAAGAAATTATTCTACAGCCAGATGGCAACTTCTACAAACGTACAGTTGTCACAACGCTAATTAAATCCCAGGCTGAAGCTGTACAACGTGTAAAGTCAAAGCCTGTTTTCCATGTCACCGACATACCTATTGCACCTAGTACACACATCGCAGCATTTACAGGCACCGATAAAAACTATCTCTTCAAAGAGATCCCGTACTTTATGTTTCGCGGTGCTCTGCTAGAACGTATACCAGACAGTGGCTACTATCGTATGTTCATCCCGCGAATTGCGTATCAACGCAACAATGAAAACCACATACAAACTAGCGAGTTCAACAACAACCAAGGTTTACGTTGGGATCCAACTGCATTGGGACTTAGAATGTTTATTATGTTCCCGCAACAAAGAGTACCTGACGAACCCAGAGTACTAGCAGCAGGTAGCCCGTTCTTGTTTGTTTACAACCCGCAAACAGGCTGCTCATTCGTACCAAATCTACCAAACATCTACGATAGCGGTAAGATTTGCACTGGCGACAACTTCACAAACGTTGGCGACTCAACTCAAGAACTAATGGCAGTCAATATGCACGAGCTCAATACAAGCAACTGCAACAACGACCTACGCATGGACAACGATACAGAAGATAGATTCGTTAGGTTCGACCGTATTGGCAATACAATAGACCTAGATGAACCTGATTTCCCGCAAGACTGCAAAGGTAATCGCTTCTTCTTAGAAGTACACCAAGAACCAATACTAGAATATACACAATGGCTGTTCAATACGAAACACTAAACGAATCCTTAAGCAGCCTAAATGTTGTTTATTCTGCTGGTCATGAACACGCAGCTCAAATACACCGTGACTCTGGGCGTTATGTCAGCCGCACTGTAGATCACATAGAAAACGATACGCAGCATGAGCTAGACACTTACAACATCGAGCACGGACTCAGCAACGCAGACCTACGCACCTTACTTAAGATCGTAGCTAAACAGTTGCCTGATTGTGGTCGTAAGCGTGGTGCAATACTACGCTACATCAAAGCCTACACAACTGAAACAAACAACGATAACCGTAAACTATATAACATATTAAACAATGAAACCCAAACTTAAAGCTATCATCATCGGTGCTGGCGGTGTGACATCTTACATGTTACCCGCACTTAAAAACAGTTTCGATCTGAGTCTCACAATCTTTGACGGTGACCGCCTAGAAAAGCATAACCTAGATCGGCAATTGTTCCGCAACAACCAAGTTGGTGAATACAAAGCACGCGCATTAATGAAGTTATACAACTTCCGCAAAAACGAAGGCAACGCAGTATCCGAGTATTTTACTACAGATATACTTGACACTGAGTACAAGTTCTTTTTCAGCGAATGCGATGTAATCATCTGCTGCGTAGACAACCACCCAGCACGCAAAGCGTCCATCGAAGCAGCCATACAATTCAACAAACCAATCCTTGTATGTGCTAATGAGTATCACACAAGCCAATCGTTCTACTACGATCCCAAGCTTGTTCGTGATTTCCCACAGATGCACCCGTACGCACGGTACCCCGAGATTGCAACTGACCGCTCAGGTAACCCAGTTAGCTGTCAAGGCGATGCACTTGAATCTGACCCACAACTAGCCATTGCAAACCAAGTAGCCGCATCCTTCGGCAACTTCTTGCTATGGTCTTGGCACGGTATGCCACCTACTGAGCATGTTGATTATATGCCGTGCGAATTCCAATCAACCTTCTCACGGTTGCAAACTATCACAGTTGGTGATCTTAACAAACTAACTAGTAAATCAGCATAATGTATATCGTAAACGACAAAGCATACGAAAAAGTAACCTCTGACTTATTCACAGTGTACAAAGAAGTTGAAGTTCCAAGCACTGATGACATAACGCCAGAGTTTCACGGCAAACCAATACCAATGAGTATGTGGCACGACATCATGCACTGCATGAAACAAACTCAGGACAAGTTTAAATCAGAAGCACTTGTCTTCTTGTTCTACGACACCAAAGCTAAACAACCTTGGTCGTGGTGGCTACCTCCGCAGCAAACCAACGGCATGACAGTCAAGTCTTTACCTGACGACCCTGCGTATAAAGCAGAGCGCGCTGACTTTCCAGACCTAATGCTGGGCACTGTACACCACCACTGCACAGCATCAGCGTTTCAATCAAGCACCGATGAGTCTGACGAAATCAACCGCGAAGGTATGCATTTTACAATCGGTCACCTTGACAAAGATGTATTTGACTTACACTTCCGCATGTCCCTAGGTGGTCAATGCGTTGACCTTGACCCGCATACTTACATTGAAAAAGTAGCATCGCCGTTCAAGAAAAACATAACCGTAGCTGACAACATTCGTGATGCAGTCATTAACAAAATGACTCAAGACGAAATGCTCAGCTACAACCCAGACCACCCAATAGATTACTCTCCTCTCTTTGAGAACATTCACCAACCTAAGGTTACCACCACTAAGTATTCAACTTCGTACAAAGCTAAGCCATACAAAGGCTTGGGCTGGAACAACAAAGCTGATTGGTGGGAAGACCAATACTACAACCAACCAACTAAAAGTAAAAAAAACTCGCATGAAGAAGCCGCAGAAGAACTCCGCGACATGTTCATAACCGACTACGAATATGAAGACTGCCTTATCAACTATTACAGCTATCTCAATAATAGTTCATCTCACCAAAGACTTATCACAAGCGACTTGGATGAAGAACAACTTGCAAAAGATATCCTCAAAATGCTCGAAGATGAAAGATACCAAGCCACTACAGGCGGCAAGGAAATGCTTAAGCTTGTTGAAACATTCTGTTCAGAACAAAGACAATTTGGTGTTGACACAACCATTGCAGAACTCCAGCATGGACTCTCAACACTCAACATTGAAGACAGAAGCACAGTTCAACAAGTGGATAACGAACAACTTTCATGAGCAAGCGAATGGAAAGATTGTTGTTCAGCGTATCGAGACTACTACGTCTAACGGAGTTCCTGATTTCTTGGTTATCTTGCAAAGTCGAGTACTGCTTATTGAGAGCAAGTTTGAAACTGGAAAGGTACGCCCAGAACAATCAGCGTTCCAAATCAAGACAAACGAAGTCATCAAAGAAAGTATCAACAAGTGCATTACGCTCACGGCGTACCCAAAAACCAATCGGTTTGTAATGCGTAGGTTTGATGCGTCTTGCATCCAAGATACTGGGATTGAAGACCCATGCCCTGTAACCTTCGCTTTAAACAAAGAAGGTTTCAAAGACTTTTACAATTACGTTACACTATAACTTTGGCACGCGATGTCGACGATCTCAGACCCTCACGGGCGAAGAATCCAGCACTAGCAACCCCCAAACTAGCGACTCTGTACGGCTAGTTTCCCTGTACAGACTGGACGACTGCCGTGATCCTCAATGAGCTGTATCCATAAGTCCTTTCCAGATAACTGGTTAGCCCCTTCGGGGGCGACCCAGCCAATTTATTATGCCAGACCAACCACTACGCTCCCACTATAAAAATTACGCAGGTGTAGATCCGTCGTACGGATCACAAAGCTCATCCAGAAAAGATCTATTTGAAATGATAGATCGCAGAGCTAAAGAGATACTAGACGCAGACGTCTGTAGTAAATACAAAGCTGCAGTTAACAAAGCTAAAGATGAGGGGTTGATTATAGAGTATGATGCCCGAGACATTGAACTACGACTTCATTCAAAAGAATGGAAACAAATAAACAAAGCAATACGCGAAAATGAATCAAGAAATAATGCTACTAGTACTAGCCCTGATCCAAGTTGAAAGCGGGGGCAACGATGACGCAATTGGAGACAACGGCAAAGCTTATGGATGTTTACAAATCCATGAAGCTTATGTAAAAGATGTTGCTGAAGAATCAGGCATACCTTATGCCCACGAAGAAGCATTTCACCGAGCTATGGCTATCGACATGTTTGAAATATACATGAGCAGATACGCCACTAAATACCGTTTAGGTCGTAAGCCTACGCTAGAAGACATGGCACGCATCCACAACGGAGGACCCAACGGCTGGAAGAAAGACAGCACCAAACTATACTGGGAGAAAGTTAAAAAACTACTATGAGTAAACAAGAATCTATCTGCGAAGAAGCCTTCCGCATCCAAGGCGGGAACCGCCAACAAGACTACGGAAGTCCCGCAAAGAATCTATTAGAAATAGGTTCTTCTTGGGAATGGTATCTTAAGACAAGCTGCAACGCAGACGTATCAATCTCCGCTAGAGATGTGGCACATATGATGATACTCATGAAAATAGCTAGAAACGTACACAAACCCAAAAGAGACAACTGGGTAGACATAGCAGGTTACTCGCAGTGCGGTGGGAAGATAGACGATCTATAATGTTCCAAGCACCACTATTCCCACCTGAATCAACTTGGCGACCGCCCGCAATGCTGCCTACCTTTGACAAGGTAATCGCAGTTGACTTAGAAACTTGTGACCCTGACCTTAGAGCTAGGGGACCATCCTACAAACGTGGGGCTGGTAAGGTAGTTGGCGTTGCTATTGCAGACGAACATCAAGAAATATATTTACCTATCGACCATTTCGGTGGAGACAACATAGATAAAAACATAGTATTAGCTTACGTAAAACAGACACTAGCAAACAGCAGTGAGGTTTTATTCGCTAATGCCGCATATGACCTCGGCTGGCTTGAGACACTAAAGCTTCACGTCTCTTGCCCAGTCCGAGACGTGCAGATCGCAGAAGCTTTGATCGACGAAGAACAATTCTCATACAGTCTTAACAACTTGTCTAAGAAGTACTTAGACAGAACTAAGTTCGAAGACGCACTTAAAGACGCAGCGCAAACCTACGGCATCGACCCAAAGGCTGAGATGTGGAAACTGCCTGCACGTTACGTAGGTGAGTACGCAGAGATTGACGCCCGTAACACCTGGGACATCTATCAGCACCAAAAGCCCGTGCTAAGAGAACAGGGACTATGGGAAGTGTGGGAGCTTGAATGTAAGCTTACACCCGTGCTTGTGCACATGACAATGAAGGGTGTGCCCGTAGATTTAGACAAAGCGGAACAACTGAACAATCAACTTATAATCAAAGAGAAAGAACTAAAGAAACATTTCAAGCACGTTGATATATGGTCAGGTGCCCAGCTCGCTAGGCACATCGAAGGGCTTGGGTTAGTCGTCCCCAAGACAGAAAAAGGCAACCCATCTATATCTAAAGACTTTTTAGTTAACTGCGACCACCCAGAGGTTAAGCTCATACACGAAGCACGAAGTATCAACCGACTAAGAAAAGTATTTATTGAAGACACCATTCTTAAACAAAACTACAAAGGACGCATACACGCTGACTTTAAACAGACTGCGTCAGACTCTGGCGGCACTCGCTCAGGACGACTGTCCTCAGCAAACCCTAATATGCAGCAAGTACCTAAACGAAGCGACATTGGCAAAGCTATCAGAAGCTTGTACATTGCAGAGCCCGACAAGCTTTGGTGCAAAGCAGACTACTCGTCACAAGAACCACGCTTACAAGTACACTACGCACTTATTGGAGAATTTAACCGACCGCTCCCAAAAGCCCAAGAAGCTTTAGAAGCATTCCAAAGAGGTGAAAAGTTATACACATTCTTTGAGAAGACTACTGGGCTACCGTACGACACCTGCAAGATGTTGTGTCTCGGCATTAGTTACGGCATGGGTATGAAGAAGATGGCTAAAACGCTAGGCATATCTGAAGAGATGTGCACATCAACAATGCGTAAGTTTAATTCAGAAGCACCATTCCTTAAGATCCTCTATGACAACGTGATGAACCTTGCAAGCTCAAGAGGCTACATCAAAACAATCATGGGACGTCGTGCACGGTTTGACTTCTGGGTCAAAGAGTTTGGCGACACTCCAGTTAAGACCTTAAACAAAGCAAAACAAAAACACCCCAACTCAGCACTCTTTCGAGCATTCACTAGTAAAGCATTGAACAGACTTATACAAGGATCAGCAGCAGACCAAGCTAAAAAGGCTATGGTGGATGCGTATGATGCTGGTTTCGATATGAGATTACCAGTGCATGACGAAATCAATTGTATGGTTAATTCAGAAAAAGAGAGTTTAGACTTGAAATTAATTATGGAGAATGCTATACAGCTCAAAGTACCAGTTATTGCCGATATAGATTTAGGTAAGACTTGGTGTTAACAACAATAAACAACAACATGGATGAATTATTAGAAGAAAGCGACATTATACCTATCGCTGAAGTAGAAGGTATAGACACTAGCGGAGTCGAAGCAGATGACTTGGCTACTCTCAAAGAATTAGGTAACACACTTAACGGACTAAACAACCAAGTAATACTAGCCGAAGAAGAAGTAAGTAAGCTCAAAGCTACACGTAAACAAGTAGCTGAAGAACTTATACCTGACCTCATGAACAAGGTTGGGCTTAAACTTGTACAACTTGAAGACGGAACTAAGATCAAAGTAGATGAGTTTGTAGATGCTCGCATCAAAGACGCAAACATAGCATTTGATTGGTTACGTGAAACAAACAACGAGTCTATCATCAAGAATCAAATCTCAGTATCTCTGGGACGTGGTGATGATGCTAGAGCTCAGGAAGTAATTGAACTTTTAAGAGAGAATGATGTGGAGGCTGATCTTAAGATTACCGTACACAATCAAACACTCAAAGTTTTCTGTCGCGATGCACTGGATAACCCAGAGCTGGCAGAATCCCTACCTCGTGAAGCCTTTGGTATCTACCAAGGTAAGCGAGCGAAAATAACCCAATAGATAGAAAGAAGAAATATAGAATCATGGCATTCGATATCACAACAGTAGCAGGTCAAGGTACAGAGAACTTGGATTCAGGTTCATCAGCCTTGCCCTTCATCCGCATCCTGCAAGACTTGAGCCCACAGCTCAAATCACAAAAAGAAGAATACGTAGAAGGCTCAAAGTCTGGCGATCTATTCTTTGCTAAGACGCAAAGCATCATAGATCAACCCGCAGAGATCATCCCTTGTTACACTAAGTCCATCTACACCGAATGGGTTCCCCGTTCCAAAGGTGGCGGTTTCAAAGGCAACCACCCACTGACCGTCGTAAGCAACCCCGCTTACGAAAAGGGACGTGAACGTCAATATGACGAATGGCTGGGCGAGAACGAACTTAAGTTTACAACTTACTGGTTCGTCATGCTCAAAGTAAACAATAACTGGGAACAAGCTGTTATCCCATTCACATCGTCACAACTGCGTGTCTCACGCAAACTAACGAGCGATATCAATCGTTTCCGTTATGACGGTATGGACGTACAGCCCCCGCTATATGCTCAAGCTTGGCAACTCAAGTCAGTGCTCGAGACTAGCAAAAATGGCGATGACTACTTCAACTTTGAGTTTATAGAGCCCCGTGTTCTAGACTTCGAAGCTGACGAAGAAACGTTAACCATTGCGTCCGATACGTATAAAAACGCATCAGACACACCACTACTGCAGACAGAAGATACACCTAAACTTGTATCCTCTGACGCAATGCCGTACTAGTTATTATCAAGTTCACCCTAGCCCCTAAACGGGGGCTAGGGTTTTTTTGCTCCTATGATTCCAATCGCAGATTTAGCTTTCCGTTTTAACGACTTGTTCGTATGTAACCCAGAAGTGCATGGTCAAACCGCACTAACTGGCAAAACCCGTGACCGTGACGGCAAGGCAGACTCCAAGTCATTCCTTGTCAAAGCTCCGCTCACTACAGACACATGGGAACAACACCTCAAAGGTGATAAGATTATTGGATGCACCCCGCTCGTCAACGAAGACCGTGTTCGTTGGGGCGTACTTGACGTAGACGTATATCAAGAATCAAACACAATTGAAGATATACTCAAAAGCGTTAAAGAACACAACCTACCATTTGTTGTCTGTCGGTCAAAGTCAGGCGGTGCTCATGTATACTTGTTTTTCTCAGAAGAAGTATCTGCAGCAAACGTAATTGACAAACTAAAATCATTCTCAGCTTTCTTTGGTCAAGGTGCTTGTGAGATATACCCAAAGCAACCAAAGATTAGCAGTCGCAAAGACGACAGTAAGTACGGCAATTGGATCAACATGCCGTACTCGGGCAACCCCACATTACAATACGCCTTTGACATAGAAGGCAAAGCACTCAACCCAGAAGAGTTTCTAACCTACGCACAATCTAAGACCTTATCCGTAGATGAGTTTAAAGACCTAGTAGTCCCCACGTTAGACGTTGAAGAGCTGCCCGAGGGACCACCCTGCCTTAACTACATTTTTCAGAACAGAACGCAACACAGTGAGTCACGTAACATCACATTGTCCAACGTTGCTGTATACCTAAAGAAAGCCCAACCAACAGATTGGAAACAGCTACTGCCCAAGTTTAATCGCAAGTTCTCTGAACCCCTAGAAGACAGAGAGGTTGAAGCCATTATCAGCTCCTACAGTAAGAAGGATTACAAATACCAATGCTCCAACCAACCACTCTGTAAATATTGTGATGCTAGCCTATGTGGGCAACGCAAGTTTGGTATTGGGGGTGAAGAGTTCTTGCCAAACAACCGTTCGCTTATGCAACTTAAGAGCGACCCACCGCTATGGTTCCTAACACTAGACGACTCTGAGATACAACTCACTACTGAGCAGTTTGACAGCTTCAACCAGTTCAATCAAAAAGTCATGGAGAAGTTACTGTTTAAGTACCCACCCATCAAACAAGATGACTGGGTCAAACAACAAAACTTACTACTAAAGAACTGCACACAAATTGACATACCTTTTGAGATGACACCCGTTGGTCAATTTGTGGAGTATGTATCTATGTTTTGTGCTAGTGCAAGTGACAATCCAAATGCACTTAAGAGTGGACCAATCAAAGTAAACGGCAACTATTTGTTCCGAATGATTGATCTTAAAGATTACCTGAACCAACAACGATTTAAAGAACTACCTGACAACAAGATACTATCATCTTTGAAGCAAGTCCTCAAAGCTGATGCAACAATCCACACAATGAAAGAACCAATACGGCTGAAAGTAAGATGTTGGCGTGTACGTGATGAGAACTTACGTCTCGACCCATCGGCACCAATGCCTGATATCAATGAACAATCCCCATACTAATGAAACAATATTCGTAGCCAGTGCAGGTACTGGTAAGACATCCACTCTAATGGATTTACTTACACAAGTACTTGATAAAGAAACACCTCCAAAAGATATTTGCTTCACTACATTCTCAAAGACTGGTGCTCAAGAAGCCATTGACCGAGCTCTGAGCAAGAACCCAGACTACAACATATCTGACTTCACTGGATTCAGTACGTTGCACGCACTATGCTACAGACGTATACCACGCAAGCAGATGCTCAGTTACCAAGACTACAGGTTACTGGGTGAGCTATCAGGTTACCATATCTCAGGCAGTGCAGGCTACTCCAACAAAGACGGAATGTCTTACAACAATAACGCTGGTGACGTTGTACTAACTTACGACAGTCTTAAACGTAATCTTAAAGCCAGTAGCGAAGATGTGCTAAGCACGCAACTCAACGCACGCATTACGCCAGATGAACTTGACAAATTCAGCGAGTTCTACAAGCAGTTCCGTGACCAGAAAGGCAAGTACGACTTTACAGACCAACTTGAAAAGTATTTAGAGCAAGCCATACGTCCGTACTTCCAGTATGTATTTGTTGATGAAGCTCAAGACTTGTCACCCCTGCAGTGGGACGTCATCGACTTTATCAGCAAAGATGCGGAGGAGGTGTTTGTAGCTGGTGATGACAAACAAAGTATCTTTAAGTTTGCTGGTGGCGACCCGTCATCACTAATTAACAGACAAGGTAACCGTGTTGTTCTAGACACATCTTACCGACTACCACAGCCCGTACTCAACTACGCAGAACGTGTAGCCGACCAGATTGAAGAGAAACAAAGCTACACAGTACAAAGCCGTAAAGAGGCAGGCAGTGTGCAGCAAATACACAGCATTGACGACGTAGACTTTAGCCAAGGCACGTGGTTCCTGTTGTGTCGTAACAAAGCTATGATTGAGATACTTGAGTGTGAGCTCATGCGTATTAAGCAACTGTTTGTATCCAACAGCCCCAACTCACTATTCAACGAGAAGCAGATTGAAAACATACTTATGTGGGAACAACTGCGAAAAGGTTACAAATACAAAGCACACAAACTTAAAGTATTGTATAACGACTTCCTGCCTACTGGGACTGCCCTAGCTCGTGGTGCCAAGAAACTTATGAACTCTATGCCTGACGCAGAGATGTTTGACAAAGATGATTTAAAGAATACTTTTGGACTCCGCACAACAGACAAGTGGGACAAAGTATTTAAGCTCCCTGACATAACAAAAGAAGTCTTACTCAAAGCAGAAGCCGACGGCAAGCTTGACAAAAGTAAAGACATCGAGATTAGCACAATACACGCCACCAAAGGTCGTGAGGCTGACAATGTAATTATCCTACCTGACATGACATACACCACCTACAAAGGAATGCTAAAAGACCCAGACAACGAGCATCGTGTGTTTTATGTTGCTTGTACTCGTGCTAAACAAAACCTTTATATCCACACTCCAGTAACTGACAAATTCTACCAACTACCAAGATGATATACAAAACTAAACCATTCCAGCACCAAGAGGATGCTGTTGAACGTTTTGTAGACGAGCCTTACGGTGCTTTGTTCTGCGAGATGGGCACAGGTAAGACTAAGATCGTTCTTGACATTATACAAAACGCCAAAGACAAAGTTGACGTAGTTGTCATTGCACCCAACGGACTGCACCACAACTGGGCAATAAACGAAATACCCACCCACTTTGCTGACAACGTTGAAGTCTTCTGCTGGAACGGACCAATCAAGACTAAAAAAAGAAAACAGGAATTTACACGATTTGTTAACAACACAACAGAGACTCGTATATTCCTAGTTAATGTTGAAGCCCTCCGCACAGCGGCAGGATACGAAACCTGCGACAAGTTTCTTAATTCGTCCGTGTCTCAGCGTCACATGATTGTTGATGAATCAACGTGCATCAAGAATCCAAAAGCAATACAGACCAAACGAGTAATTACACTTTCAGATAAAGCAGATTGCAAGTGGATACTAAACGGCACTCCAATCACCCAGAGTCCGCTAGACCTGTTCACGCAGTGTCGATTCCTAAGCAAAGACGCTATACCTTTCAATACCTACACGGCATTCAAGCACTCATTTGCTATTGAGACAGTAGTCACAATGGGTAGCCGAGCGTTCCGTAAAGTAATTGGATACCAGAACCTAGAACGATTAACCAAGTTACTAGAACCGTTTACACTGAGAATAGAGAAGAAAGACTGTCTCGACCTCCCTAGTAAAACATTCATGCAGCACGCAATCGAGCTTACCCCAAAGCAACAACGTGTGTACAATAGTATGAAGAATGACTGCCTAGCACTGCTAGACAGCGGAGACCTCGTCACCTCCACCTTAGCTCTGACTAAGATTGTAAAGTTACACCAGATACTTACTGGCTTTGTGACTGATGACGAAGGCACAGAACACGCCATCGAAAACAACAGAATAGCTGCTCTCATGCAAATTGCTGAGACTACCCAGCCTTTGGTTGTGTTCTGCGCCTATAAATTTAACATCAAGCAGATTAAAGCAGAGCTAACTAAACGGTTCCCCGACAAGAAGATTGCCGAGTACCACGGTGACGTGTCGGATCGTGTGCGAAACCAAGCTGTACAAGATTTTCAAAATGGAAATGCAGACTTTTTCCTAGCTACGTCGGCTGGGGCTAAGGGGTTGACATTACACCGTGCATCGACAATGGTATATTACTCAAACAACTATAGCCTTGAAACCAGACTACAGAGTCAAGACCGTATCCACCGTATCGGTCAGAACAACAAATGCACCTATATCGACCTTGTCGTTCCGCAAACAGTTGATGATGCCATTCTTAAACGCTTAGACGAAAAGAAAGAACTCTCTAGCATGGTGCTAGACGACTTAATAGAAATTATAAAATGAGTATACCCGCAACCAACCGACCTCTGTTTCACCAACCCGAAAAGAAAATCCTCGAACGAGGGCTACACACTATGACTTTAGCTTGTGACGCGCTAACTGACCAGAACCAAACACTTAAGGACGAGAACGAAAAACTATTAAAAGAGCTAGCTACCCTTGAAAAAGCTATGCAAAAGAACCAATTATAAAATTATGTTAACTACCAAAGAGCAACAAATCCTAAAGTTATTTTTAGAATCAGGTAGTAAAACTATTGTTGCTAACAAAATTGGCACAAGTGAGGCGAGCATTCGACGAGCCTTAAAACGAGTAGAACAAAAAGGCGAGGCTCCGTGGCTTAGTAAGGCAGCAGTTCCCGACCACTTATCCTTAGCTAAGACCACGGTTCAGTACGGACCCGAGGGGGAAGTCCAGCGTGAGTGGAAACGACTGCTACCTAACGCTGAGGCAATGACAGACTTTGTTGATGCTTTGTGTGACCGTGCAAAAGGTAAACTAAAGATTGCCAAAGCTCCAATAGCCAAAAGACAGCGTAAAGATATACTAGCTGAGATTTGTTGCTTTGACGCACACATCGGTATGTATGCCGAGGCTAAAGAAACCAACAGCCAGAACTACGACTCAGACATTGCCGTCAAACGCATACACAACACTACAGACGCCCTGCTCTGCAGGATGAACAACCCAGAGCACATCGTTGTTACCTTTGGCGGTGACATGCTGCACTCAGACACCAGAAGCAATAAGACTGAAATGAGTGGCAACGTGCTAGACGTAGACAGCCGTTACCACAGAGTTGTAGACAAAGCTGTTACAGCTTGCTACGACGTTGTGTCTATGGCATCTGAAGTAGCTAAGAACGTTACCGTGGTCATTCTTGAAGGTAACCACAGCTGGCACTCTGAAGTGTGGCTTGCTCAGGTGCTCAAAGCCGCTTACTCGCAGTGTGCTCGTGTTGAAGTTATTTCGCAACGCTCTGCTCGCAAAAGCTTAGTATGGGGTAACAATCTACTAGTTTGGACGCACGGAGACTCTGTAGCTATGACCAAGTGGCAAGGTATTATATCAACCGAATTTGCAGAGCTCTGGGGCAAGACAAAGTGGCGGCACTTAAAGATGGGTCACATACACCACAAGAACGCCCGCAACGGCAAGAGCCTTGTGACGTCCGACCAGAATGGTGGTTGGGTTGAGAACCACGGGCTATTGGTAGAGTATCTACCTGCTCTGTCAGCAACAGACGCTTGGCACGCAACAAAAGGATTTATCGGTAGCCAGCAAGCAATGACTGGTTTCGAGTACCATAAGGAACAAGGACTAATAACCAGACTATATGAACCAGCGCACTAAGTTAAACGTGCTAGGCAAGTTTAACAATAATTAACTTTACGTTTTGGTAACGTACATATTCAGCACTGGTTTCGCTTAAAAATATAGCTACTGTTTGAGAACTAGCACTCGACACAATACCTGAACCTCCTGTGCTCTCATAGAGCTTAGTATTACCAAAGTTCTCAGTGCCCGTCTCACTTATTGTGGCAGTGCTTATACATTTTCCATTATGCCTAAGCTCAATCTTAAGAAATTGCGTCGTAACGTTATCATCTTCATGGAAATCACCAGCATACGATACTGCGTATGTGCCACTACCTAGGGTTACTGTTCCAGAACTTACAGAGCCAATATTGTTGGGGTCAGAAGTTTCAGTGACGGGGAGAACAACGCTAGAATTAGAACTCCCCGTTGAAGTTTTTTCGTAAATAGCAACCTTTGTGCTGCCATCAACATAATTTTTAACAGCGGCACTGGTTGGTAGGCTAGTATCGTTGTCGGTAGCAGCTATGCCTGTACCTTCCAAAGTTACAGTTTTGCCAGCAAGACTACCAAGCTGTGTGCCAAGTTGTGTGCTCACGTAAGTAAAAACACCGTCACTAGTAACCATGTTTACTGAGCCGTTGACTGGCGAAGTGTCAGCCCCAACAACAGCCTGTATAGCTGTGTTTACTTCAGTTGCAGGATTTGTAAGATTAAATGTTGTGCTCATAGTTAGGCGATTTTAATAATAGATAAAGCTACATTCTGGTAGTACAGTTCTGAAGCTCCATTAACTTCATTGGCAAATACATCAACGGTTTGAGAAGTATTACTAACTATAATTCTTGTAAATGACACACTCTCCCCAGCAGTCGTGTTGGTAACAGTGTGTTCTCCCTTAGTTGCTCCATTGTGTCTAAGCTTAAGTTGAAAGTTACCATACCACCCACCACTTGTAGCTCGTTTACTAAACGTACCAGAAAATGCTACTAAGTATGCACCAGATGAAAGAGTTACTGTCCCATTAGACACAGTTCCAATGTTACTAGCATCAGTCTCTTCAGTAAGAGCAATTACGGTATCTTCATCTACATCATCATCGGAAGCATCAGCAGCAGTATAGGTTGCATACTTAAGACTAACGTTGTTATCCACATAGTCCTTAACAGCAGCACTACTTGGAACGCTAGTGTCATTGTCAGTAGCAGCTATGCCTGTACCTTCCAAAGTTATAGTTTTACCCTTAAAAGGACCAAGTTCCGCGTTAACATAATTAAACACGCCTTGGCTAGTTACCATGTTAGCCGATGCAGCGTCTGGCGTAGTATCAGCTCCAACAACAGCCTGTATAGCTGTGTTTACTTCAGTTGCAGAATTTGTAAGATTAAACGTTGTACTCATAATTGCGTGTTAACATTTCCATTTGCGTAACGACAAAGATAGTCTGTCCTTACCAGTGTTGTTGCTAGGCTTTTGCCTTTTTCTCATACCTTTCATACGAGCACAAAAAGACTTACGTCGCTTAGCAGACTTAGAGCCACGTTTAACTTTACCAGTTACAGGAGCCTTAAGATTAGACCCTTGCTTAGCTTTAAAGTAACGACGACCAGCAGCAGTTAAACCGCCAGTCTTACTCTTGTGTTCCTTTCTCATTATGCTCTGCGAGCTTTCATTTTCTTTTTGCGCTCAACTTCTGCAGAAGCAACCATCTCATTTGCTTTAGCTTGCTTATTTGAGCTTTCAAACCTTGCAGTAAAAGTTTCTGCTTTGTTTTGTTTTTTCTTTTTAGAAGGTCGTCCTACTTGACTACCGTATGTTCCTTTTCCTTGTGGCATAATATTTGGGGGTTAGTTATTTACGTTTAACAGCTTTAACACGTTTTGGCTTGCCAGCTGGCTGACCAATTCGTTTTTTCTGTGAAATTCTGCTTTTCTTTTCTGAGGTCGTAAGTTCTGAAGCAGTGACAGGGGTTTTGGCTGTTACACGCTTTGATGGTCTGCAGTAAGGTGTTCCTCGCTTTTCGCCCTTTTGTCGTCCGCAGGGCTTCCCTGATCGGACATCTACCCACTTCTCGTTGAACCATCGCTTAAGAGCTAACCCAGATTTTGTTTTACGAACTGCCATTATTTTTTACGAGCTTTAACGGTTTTACGCCCCTTTCCTTTGCGACACTTAGCAATAGCTCCACTTGCATAAGCAGATGGGAATACCTTATACTGGGCTTTGACTTTACGATAGCAAGCGTCTTTTGGCATTATTTTTTACGTTTGTTGTGAAAATCGAACAATACTTTTACTTTCTCAGCTAAGGATTCAATGTTGTAGTGCATCCTTGATAAGACAATAATAAGCGTAATAATTCCAATTAATACAGGGGTTAGTGATGATATGATTTGTAAAAATTCATTCATTTAATTTGAGAGGAGCCAAAGTAGAAGCCTACAATGGCTAAAGCAGTTTGCCTAATTTCTGGTAAAATAACAAAACCCTGTATGGTGTCCCACTTAACGGTCTTAAAGAATCCAAAAAAACCGTTTGTTTCTCTAGCTACGCTCACTCCCACGTCAGTCCAAGCAAAAACAAATGGGGCTATTACAATGGCAAAGACTGTAGATACAACAAGGAACCTACGAACTATGACACCGCTATGCCGTTTAGCAGCTGCATCAGCTGAGGCATCCGCTATTTGCTGAGACTTAATCATTCGTTCAAACTGACGGGCTTGGTTATCCATCTGTGCGCCAATAAGCTTCATTACAAAACCGCTGACTCCTCCTCCGAGCATTGCTAATAGTTCTGGTGTCATATTATTTCTTTCTAAGTTCTTTGATTACTTTGATTGCTGATGCTGACATGTATATAAAAGTCGCAAGACCTACGCAAAAACCAAGCACTTCGTTGATGGGGGCTAATTCAATGGTAGCTATAAAGCCCCCTGTTCCGATTGTTGATCTGTAGATAATGTCTTGCATAGTGTTTATTCCTCGTCAGGTAGTGGCGTGTAGTGATCAACGGTTGAGGCTTCTTCGGACTCGTCCAGGTTGTAGTTAGTTACGTCCAATGCCCACATATGGTCAATAGTTTCGTCGGGGTGGGTAAGCCAACGTGTGCCTTGACCATTGTCCTCAATCCAGTAATCAAAGCCAATCTCCTTGCCTTCTTCGTCGGCTCGCTCAATGGCGGCTTCCTTGCTTGCGTATATTAAGTAAAGCATTAGAATAGGTTGTATTGATTGTTAATGTTAGTCTCCAAAGCTACACGATTTGCGTTCTGATTAGTGTCGTAGACTAATACTTCTCGGCATACTCCCGTTGGGCTTTCTTGTATCCTGTAACCGCCACTAGAATTAGTGGCGTTCATAATTCCAATGTCTTTTGTGCTTGATAAGGTATAACCACTAGGACCAAAGTTTTGATGATTTCCATCTACCGACAAATCAAGCGAGGGTCCTGCCTCCGCATTTTCATAAGTAGCAAATGCAACAAAGTCCTCGTTCAATGTTGCATTAGTTGAACTGTCAGATTGTATTTTTGAAGTACCTGATTCTTCATTTATAAAAGCAACAGTTCCATCACTGGATCTAATAGATATTCCAGCAGTGCCGGGAGCATAGCCCTGAACACCTCTAGTTCCTCCAAGAAGATTATTGTAAGAAGTATCTGATTCAGTTACCTTACCTACCCAGATAAGAGCAAAATCTTCTCCTAATTCTGCTGCAGAACGAGGCACAAATAATCTCTTTCCATTTGTAGTATCAACGTGAGTGAACTTCAATCCATCTTGAAATACTCCTGCATCAACAATAATAGGTTGTTGGGTTGCGGTAGTATTAGTTGAATGCCTGCCGTTGCCTGACTGGTCATACCAAGTCTCTACAAAGCCAGACTTACCATTTACTGTAACTGAGTTAATTGTAACAGTTGCTGCACCGCTTCCAGCATCAGCCGTAAAATGAGGGTAACCGCCAGTATAACCACCAGAAGCAGTTAAATTAAGCGTAACATCTTGATTGTTCCCATTATTAACGCTTGCACTGCCAACGGAAGTATTACTACTTGCTTTTCGTAGCCTAAACGTCATTGCGCTATCTAAACCAGATACAGACATATTGAAGACCACTTGGTCTCCCGCTTCGGCTGCAACATAGCTGCTTTTAGGCAGAACTCTAATTGTGCCTGAACCTGTAAAAGAAACTGTAGATGTTGTAGCGGTAGAAGATGCAGATGTAATAGTAGCAGTGCCGTCTGGAGCGTCATTGAACGTAGCCTGTATGTTCCACCCCGTCCGAGCTTCGGTTACATACGAAAGCATTGCACCAGAAGATACACCTCCCGCTGTAAAGTCCTCCTCTCCTCCGCTAGAGCGACGCACACGCACAACGTCAGGATTACCACCAGCAAGGCTACGGAGGCTGTATGCCGCCGCAGCGTTGGGAACAATCTGTAGAACAGTTGCAGATCCTACGGAACTGCTAAAACGTCTGCTAAAGCGAAAACTAAATGACTGTGTTAGACCAAGCACTAAGCATATCCATTTAACTGTGTAACGGCAACAACGGATGTTCCACCATTACCAAGCATCTTAGCAGTCTTAAACATACCTGCGTATAGCAAGTAATCACGGTCTTTCTTTAGTATATGCCCAACACTTGCTGATGGGGTTGACCCATCAAAGGTGACGTATAGATCGTTATCTTGAACATCAACAAAACAAAGGTTTGTTGAGCTGTTAATGCTTGGGGCGTTTACTACCTGAACTGGAGTGACACTCAAGTTAGACATGGAGCCAACGACTCCGATATTTTTTGGTGTAGTGCTCATGCTTATGTACTTGGATATTCAGCTGTAGTTTGACTTGCAGTCTGACTTTTGCCAGCTGTGTATTCTTTAGCTGTTTGGGATGTAGTTTGTGATGTATTTGCCATAATAGATATTATACTTATAGGGGTTAATATGTTGAGTCAAGTTATTCTGATGCTGTTTGCATAGCTCTACGCACTTCAGGGTCAAGGTTTTGCACTCTTTCAAGCTCATCACCAGCAATGTTATTAAGAGTTTCGCTAGCAACAAATGATACCTTTTTCATCAGCGGTCCAAGGATTGGATAATTAGTGCCAATAAAAGGGTCTACAGCCTGCTTAACGTCCCCTGACAGAATGTCCTTACCTGCACCCACGAGTGGAGCGAAAGCAGCGTCTGCCCCAAATCTCGAGGCGTTAAGGGGCAACTCTAGAACACCAAGCACACCTGACTGGCTAAGCAACCGTAGCATGTCGTTTTCAGACATATTTAACGGGCTGATTGGTTCTTTAAACTTAGACAAGTCTTTCAGCACCGTACTTATATATGCAAATGCAAGAGCAGTGCCCAAGTAAGCAATTAAGTGGGAGTTACGCAACGCTTGTTGTTTCTTATCTCCCGTGTAACCGTGCATAAACCTGCGGTAAACTACACGAGACATGCCAAGCATAAAGCTAGAATACTGAAACGCTATTCGAGCTGTCTCGCCCTCAAACGTACCAGATCGCAGACCGAGACGAGATATTGCTCGTGCGCCCGCATCTGGCTCAATAACCGCTTCTTTCATATACTGGCTAAAGAATCCGCTAAGCTTACGCTGTAGTGGCGTGTTATCCCCAATATTTGATGGTCCAATACGATATACTCCGTCAGGAGTTTTCTGGACATAATTTGCAAGAAGCTTTATCTCCTTATCGGTAAATCCAAATTCTGTCAGACGAGCCACGGTTAAGTCATCCATCTTACCAGTACGCAGTTGCTTAGCTAAGCCAGAGGACAGGCGGTCAATAAACATAGTCTGGTGGGCTGCAGTTAACCTGTTAAGACCGTTGACCTCAAACAAAGCGTTGTTGCCAAAGTCAATCCAACCCATTCCCTTACCGTCTTCGGTAACAACACGACTTGCAAAGGTTCTCATTACAAGGTCAAAGCCTGCGCCCTGAGCACGGAACCAAGCCTGCATCTTTTTGTTATCACCTTTAAAGTGAGTAGCTAGGGCAGCTTTGTATGAAGTTACAAACCCTGAGAAACCTTGACCCTCCATGCCCAAGAAACTGAGCGTAGCAAGGCTCAAAGGTACATCTGACAATGTAGATAGACCTGACCCAGCAAGATACGCCAAGTTAGACACAGCCCGTGCTTTCTTAAATAGTGTTGCAAGATTAACGTCTGCTGGGTTATCGAGGACACCAGTAATTTGATCCACAGTCCCCTCAAACGCTTTGTAGGATATAGAGCCGTCATCAAGTTTATTATCTTTTGCAATGTTTTTAATGATTCCGTTTGAGTCGTGACCCATATTCTTTACAAGTGCAATGCGTTCAGAGCGACCGCGAATCTGCTCAAGCATCAAACGTCCAAGACTCTTGTAGTTTCCAAACTCAATACGTGCGTCAATCTCATACTGTGGCTTAAACGCAATCTTCATAGATTTGCGAAAAGCACCCACAACAGATGGATTGGCTATGTCTGGGTCTAGCTCAAAC
>Ga0181418_1000133_pt1 | contig 22701 bp, 39 predicted proteins | sample 41SPOviralmetaG_FD_130143 | JGI IMG/M metagenome (GOLD analysis project Ga0181418, IMG submission 130143) | Marine viral communities from the oligotrophic San Pedro Time Series (SPOT) site, San Pedro Channel, CA, USA - 41 SPOT_SRF_2013-03-13 | ecosystem: Environmental > Aquatic > Marine > Strait...
CATAGCCATACTTAATTCAGATCTTGGATCCATATCAATAAAATCATCTGATACAGCAAATAATTCAACTACACCATTTTCTAAATCATTAATATCTAAATCTTCTAAATCATAACTATCGTTAAGTTTTCTACCTATGATTTCCATTTGTCTTAAAGCTTCAGCTGAACTTAACCTTCTAATTTGACCTGCCATTGTTTCTTTACCTAAAGCCATACCTACACCTGGTCCTGTATCGTATTTAATATATGCGGATAGGAAATTAGGATTATTTTTATCTTTCCTAAAACTTGGTTCAGATATTTTTATGTATGAGTCTTTATTAGAAAGATATTTATTTTCATTTAATGGGTTTCCTAAATGAGCTTCTTTAATAAAATTTTTAAAATTTTTCATAAATGTATATTATATGCTATAAATATTCAACTACTTCTGCTTCTTGCACCGTTTCGCAAAACATATAATGCGTTTTACTGCTTAATACATGATCACAATGAAATATGGTTCCCATGAATTCTTTTATCATGCTTTTATCTGGGAAATTATGGTGTCTAACTTCTCTAAGTATTCTATAGGTTTGACCTTGATGGTGGTAATATTTCATTTCCAAAATACTTGAATACAAATTAACCCAATTGATAAGCCAATGGAAATAATTGTTTTTGTAGTAAAACCTTCCCCAAATAAATGACTAACCATTATAGCATATACAAAGATACCTATACCAAAACCTATAAATCTAGCGGGCCAAAGTAACCCATCTGTACCTGCAACTGTGTATTTAGTACCCCAAATATAAAAAAATGAAAGTAACATACCACAAGCAGCTATTACCCACTCATTTTTAGCAAACCAATCCCATTTAAATTGACCATTTAGTTGTAGGAATGCTCCTATATGCCCTAAAGCAAAAAACAACATTCCATATAATAAATTTATATTCATATTAACCTAATAGTAAATTATTATTTTCAAGTCCAACTTTCCAAAACCTCATTAACCATAATTTTCTGGTTTTGTTTTCAATAATAGATTCATCACTGAACTCATTATTTTCCATTGAATAAGTAGCAACCATTGCTATTCCAGAATCAAACCAATCTCTTGCTTCATCCATTCTACCTTCTTTAACTGCCAATTGACCTTTTTTCCATGCTTTAGTAATTGGGAACTCTGTGTTTTTATCAAATTTAATCATAACTTTTATTTATTTTTTATTGTAATTTAAGATAATCTAAATATAGAACATAATTTATTGCATCCTGATGCTCCATACTTATCAATTTCAGAATGTAAATTAAAATTAAGCCATTTATTCCATTCATCAACTTTTTTAATTGTGAAACCTTTTCCATTATTAGATTGGATTTTATTTAAAGCATTAGCAATCTTAACATGAACATCTTTATCTAATTTTTCAACTTTTAATTGTAATTTAGATTTTGTTTTTGTAATAGGTTTATTTGGTTCTCCTATTTTCTTTTCTCTGGCATTAAATAACTCATAGTGAGCAAATCTTGGAAGAAATTCATTTAATTGATCACGCATTAAATATTTTTTATCTTTTGTATCATCTTTTTTAAATTGTACTAAATGGTAAACAAATGATTTTTGTTTGTGCGTTTGATCATGTGTATAAACAATAACTTTTACTGGGATTTTATCTTTTTCTATATTCATAACTCTTATTTACTTTGTAAATATATGAACACTTTCTGTGGTATCCAAATATTTACATAGTTATTTTTAAATGCTTTATTCAATTTCTTTAGTAAATGTTTGAATTGTTAAATCTTTAAGACTAAATCCAGCTGTTTTTACTGCTTTAATTAAATTTGCAGGAGTTGCATAATTACCTGGTAATAGTGATTTATTTGTCTTATTGTGTTTTGCTATATATCTAATCATAACCTTTATTTTTTAATTACAAGAGTTAATTTATTTTAAATTACGCCAACTCTATTAAGGCAATTTCTTATTATTCTCATAAGTGAGGTTATTTCACAACTTGTGCTACTCATAACTACGTGGTGAATATACGAACAATTTCTTTAATATCCAAATATCTATGCATAAGCCTGCAGAAGCTTTAATACTTCATTTAACGCAGCATGTCTATGGTTATCTTTTAAGGTAACAGCATGTACAAATTTTGAACTTTTAACTTTAGGAACATCATGTATAGCTGAGTCGTTACTAAATTTTAAATCTATTTGTTGTGGATCACCTGTTAATACCATAGTTGAATTTTTACCTAATCTACCTAACACCATCCCTAGTTGTTGTTTAGTTAAATTTTGAAATTCATCTACTATAACACAAGCATTTTCAAATGTTCTACCTCTAAAATGAGCTAATGATACTAATTCAATGTTATCATCGTTTTCCATTTTTTCAAGTATAGCTGGTTTATTATATACTTTTCTCATATTAGAACGAATTGGTACTAACCAAGGTTCCATTTTTTCATTTAATGATCCAGGCAAATAACCATTATCCTCATTTGCTACCGTTGGTCTAGTAATAATAATTTGATTAACATTTCTTTTAAAAAACATATCTAATGCGACCTGAACTGCTAGTAATGTTTTGCCACTACCTGCCTTACCAATAATAAAATTATAGGGATGATTTAAAATTTCAGCTTTAGCTATTTTTTGCTCCTCAGATAGTGAAATACTAAATTTAATATTTCCCTTAGGTGGGTTTTTAGATATATTTTCAGACATAATTATTTTCTATATTCTAATTTATATTTCTCAATAAACATTTTTTTCATATTTTCTTTTCCTTCTGGTGGGCAAGTAGCCCAAAGCCAAGCAAGAGTTTTCTTTTTTAAATTTGTTTTTTCTTCTAATACAATACAAGAACCATCAAAAGTATTTTCAATATTTGCTAAATTAATATCTTCTAATTCGATTCCTAACTCTTCTGCTTTTATATACATCCCAAGAATATTTTCTTCGTTATACATTTCGCTTATACTCATAAAATCATCTTCATTTCCTCCTTTATCTGGATGTAATTTTTTAGATAGTTTTTTATATAACTCTCTTCCTTTTTTTGGGGGAGATTTTTCTTTATCTACCTCTTCTTCTATTTCTTCATCTTCAATCTCCAAGGGTGTTTCTATATTAGAAGGAAGATTAGGTATTTCTATTTTTTTAAAAACAAAATCATTATTAAATTTAACCATGTATTTTTGAAGTCTATCTTCTACTTCTTCACATTCAGCTTCTAAATACCTGTATTTATATACCCATTTTTTATAAGACATATTTTTCTTTATATGTTTTAATGAAGCTTTCTCCTATTGATAAATGTAATATTACTGATTTGGAAGGTACACCTGGTAATTTATCTCTTTCAAGGCCATCTATAACTTCATCTACGTTTTTAGTTTTATAAACTTTCATTTTGGTTTTAGCGTTTGAACGGTTTGATGTTTTAAATACTAATACTGTTGGGTATACGTATGACTTCTCTCTAGGCATGTTTATGTTTTTTATTAATAAAATCTCCTTCATCTATTGATTTAAATAAATGACAATATTTACAAATTAACTGGTAGTTAGATGGTTGTTCACCTTCTAATGTACCCTTAATTTTAGGGTTAATATGATCAACATCCATTCCTTGTATTACATCTTTTAATGTACGATTAGGAAATCGCTTTTGCAAATCATCTTTACAAATTTCACATACTGTACCTTCTCCTTTTAATATTTTTTCTAGCTTATACATTAACCAAGGTCTTGATGGGGCATTTCTAACCCATTCTTTATATTTGTTATGAGTAGAACAAAATTTATACTTTTGGGATTTATTATAAAACTCTGTTTCTATATTACACCAACTGACTTGACACATCTTTTTCCTTTTTTAGGACCTTTATTTTTTTTAGTTTTAATATTATTCATTTCATTATATACTTCCCAATATAATGTTGATTGTTCTTCACAGTAATATCTACCTTTTCTTTTCACTTTTTAACTTTTAATTCCATGGATTTGATATGCTTACATCTTCTATCTTTTGCTCTCCATGTACCAGGGCAATCACAATATATCTTACCTGAATCTGGAAAATATCTAGTTGTATATTCAATATCACTTGAGCTACTCATACTAGTTTCTATAATTGGATCCTTTCGTTTAACAACTTTTGGTTTGATATTGATAATATCATTTAATGTTGTTTCAGGGTGAACCTTTTCCATTGATGGTAATATAAATTTATCACCATTATTATCTGTGTATAGTGAGGCACTCAAATATGGGTGCTTCATTTCATAGTAAAACCTTTGTACGTTTACAAATTTACCATATCCAGATGGATTAAATGAAAATTGTGATGTTGAACTGTGAACTATTCTAGTTCTTAAATTACCGTGTTTGTTTAAATTTTGAAATTTGAATAATGCCATACCTTTATTTTGCTGTAATTACCGCTTTTGCATTTGATATTTTCTTAGCTAGATCCATACCTACTTTATCGTAGTTATCTATATTGCCATAAGTTAATTCTAATGCATAAATAATTTTATCTACTTGTTTTGATGTTAATTGTGTTGCTTTCATAACCTTAATTTACCGTGAATATACGAACTTTATCTTGCTTCCCCAAATATTTTAATGGAAAACTCTACCTGATTCATAAGCATCTTGTTGTGCTTGCTCTTCAGCTAATGCATCATAATCTGTATCATCACAAACTATACAACCTTTATTATTACATGCTCCACAATCTATAACTGTACCTGCTGTTCTAGCAAATGCAAGCATTTCATCACATATTTTGTTGATTTTTTCTACTGGATTTCCTCCAAACATTTTATCTAATTGATTCATAACCTTAATTTGCCATGAATATACGAACAATATTTCAGGTAGCCAAGGAATCTATGATAGAAGTTAATTCTTTTTCAGCTGTTTTTTTATCTAAAAAATCCATTGCTTTTTTTATTTCTGCACATTTCTCATATTCTTCTTTTTTCTCATATGCTTCTAAACTTTCTTCTAATGTATGGTGGAAATCTTGCTTGTCAATAGTAATATCATATACAGCATCTTCGTCTGTGCTTATTATACTTAAAGCATGATGGTGGCGTTTTTTACTTTTTAGATTTTTTAATACAGTACTAACTAATGCTTCGTATACTCTAAAATCTCTGGATTTAATTAATTTTTCAAATTCTTCTGCGTTTTGTACTTCAAATTCAGTTGCCATATTAAAATAGTTTTAAAAAGTTAGTATCTATCTTCTTCTCCTTAAGTTTTTGAAACTGCTCATCTTTTTTAAGCATTTGTGTAGCTAATTTTTCTACGTGTTTAGCTTTTTGCTTATCAAAGTCATTTACGATTTTCTCGTGTTTCTTTTTTTTAAGGAGTGGTTTGACTTTTCTCATCAGCCATAAATATATGAAAATAAGATGTTACTGGCAAATTATCTGTATGAAACTAGATTGTAAGGGTCATCATCGTCTGTAGGGTTTTCTCCATCTAGACCTAACTCCTTTAACCTTTGCAAATGGTAGTCGTCTAATTGCATATCTACAGCATCTGTAGTTTTAGTAACTGATGTATTTTCTTCTAATCTTATCATATCCTTTTTAGAATATACATCACCCACAAATAAAAAATAACAATTATGACATAAAAATTCTATGTTGTCTAGTCTGTAATTTGTTAGGTTTTTATCTTTAAAATTTAAATTTAATGGGATTTTATGATCTAATACTCTATGTTCTCTGAATCCACATTTATTACAGCATTCTTCTAAATATCCTTCAGTTGTTAATCGGTATTTTAATTTTTCAGCAGAAAAAGATGAAGCATTTATTCTACCTTCTATTATATCTAGCAAAGCAGGTTCCTTACCTTTTGCCCTTAAAAATTTAGGTATGCCTTTACCTTGTTGATTTTTATGTTTATCAAATAATGTTTTACCCGTTTCTTCATCCACATATAGCTTCATATAACGCTTCAAATGATGGTATGAGCAATTTAGGTATCTAGCAGCTGCTTTAACTGATTTAGTCTTATCCATGGCTGTTAAGCACATATCTTTTGATATGGGTTTAGCAGCTGGCATTTATTTATCTGTTTCTACTATTGTAAATGGTCCTTGTAGGTTTCTTCCTTCAGTTTTATTTGGGACAATTTCTGATTTGGTTTTGTTTTCCATTTCTTCATATCTCTCAAATTGTTCTTGTGTCATTACTTCTAAATCAACCCATGTATGATCACCTGTTCCTCTCATTACAGGCACTCCTCTTTTAGCTGATTCTGTAGAACAATTTACACAAACGTGATAACCTAATTCTCTTCGTTTTACGGGCATTGGATTTCCACATTGTGGGCATGCCATCATTTCTAATTCCATTGTTTTTGTTTGATACATATATTAATCTTTAAATAACTTTAACTTTTTACACACATTATATATCTGTAAAGGAGTTTTAGCTTTATATCTTTTACCTGTTTCTTTATCCTCTATATATTGATCTTCTTCACTATCAATTTTAGTTCCATTAACATGCCAAAATATTACTTCAGCCATTTTATCCCCATAGTTTTCATATACTAAATCTTCTATAGTTTGAAAATATAAATCTTCATACATTATAAGATTTATACCATATTCTGTAAATATTTTATCGGTTCGTTCTTGGATTGAGACTAACCTATTCAGCATAGAAATAAAAAATTTTTTTTGTTTATTTTCAATTTTTTTAGGATTTTCTTCTATTTGAAGTTTAATCCCCCCAATTGAAATTGATTTTTTTGGTTTTTTATTTTTCATATTTAACTAAATCTTTAGAGTAATCTGTTATATTATTAATTGTAATTTTTAAATTACCTAATTCAAATGTACCTACTTCTCCACTATCTTGCACAATAGCATTTAATTGTTGAATTAATTGAAAATCCTGTTGGGCAAAATTATTCCCATCAATTTCAACTATTATATCTCTCCCACCATTAAACCATGGTTGTAATGATTCTTGTAACTGTGGGTTGGAATTAATAATATTAACACATTTTTTATAAACGGGACTTAATATTGGATGTTGATACTCATTATTTTGGATCCAACATCCCCATTTTTTTAAATAATGATTTCTAGCTCTTACAGTCATATGATGAAATTTAGTATCTGTAGTTACTTGTTCAATTCCATCTATCCATTTTCCTCCTCTACAAGTTAAATGGTATACTAAAGCATCTCTACTTTGAATTAGCTTCATATTATTAAGCAAAAACCTATTAAATATATCTGAATCTTCATGGTATGAATGAAATTCTTCATCATGCATCCCCATTTCTAAAATTTCATTTTTAAAGCAAGCCCAGGGAGCAAATATGCCATAAGTAACTTGATCTTTATGTTCTTTTTTAACTTCTTCTACAAATTCATTAAATTCATTTTTTTTAAAATCTTCAGGATACATCCCAAAATCTTTTACTATTTTTTCTTTTCCTTCAGGGTGTAAAGGTGGTTCAATTCTAGTACCTGAAATGACTGTTTTAGGTTTTAAATGCTTAATTAAATTTTTATCAAATCCTTTTCCCATAAACATATCAGCATGAAACATACAAACTATTTCATTTGAAGCTGCTTTAATACATCTATTGTAACCTGCTGCTATACCTTGAGGTTCATTTTTAGGATTGATTAAATATTTTACATTATTATCTTTTAACCATTTTTCTGTACCATCATTGTCAGAATCAACCCATACAATAATTTCATTATCTAAAACTGAGTTTTGTTTGATGCTAGTGACTGAAGATTTTAAGTATCTTAAATTATTCTTACTTGGTAAACAAAATGTTATTTTACTCATATTCTAATTTATTTAATATTTCAGCTATATTAGTTCTGTTAACAAACATTGATCCAAAATGGAAAGCATAAGCTTTTTGCAAAAAATCTAAATTATCTATTTGCTTTCTATTTTGGGGTGTATTTACTTGCATATCAAAACGTAATTCAGGGTGATGATACCAAGGTTGGTAGTTAAAAACAGGATTAATTAAATCTAGTTTGCCTATTTCTTTTTGGATACATAAATTTACTCCTGTTTGGTCTAAAGCATCCATCCTAATTCCATTTTCAATACCCACTCCTATAGGATGAAAGTCCTTACCTTTATTATCAAAATAATATTCTTTGTATTTAATTATTTTACTTGCAAAATCAACATATAAATCTATAGGAAATGAGATAAATCCAGCATTAAAATAAGTAAGTGACATTATATCCCAATTAGGGTTAAAACCTCTCCATTGATTTAAATGGTAAGGACCACTTCCTCCTTGATCTGGGATTGCGACTATATTATATTTTTCTTCTTCGAATAGTTCAAAAAAATTAGGTGCATCTTCTCTTATGTAAGTATCAACATCAATAAAAGTAACTCTTTTATAATGAGGCAAAACTTTAAAATCTTCCCACCTTTCAAAACATATATCAGCCCCATTATCTTTTTTACCCTGTAGATAAATTAAATCTATTTTATTCTTAGTGCAGTACTTTTCCCAAGACTTTGATAAAAGATTATATTGTAAATTCTCAGCTAAAATATCATTATAAATGGGAATAACTATTGCAAATTTATTTTTATTAAATACTATGTTTTTCATTTTTTTAAAATAGCTATTATTTCATCCCCATGGATATTTCTTTTTGCCCTTAAATCAAAGATATAAAAATCTTCATATTGGTGGCCTAATTGTTGTAGTTGTGGTAAATATGTTTGTTGGATATCTTCACACATTAAAACCCCTCCACCATCTAATAGATCATAATATAAATTAAAAAATTTTAATTGACTTTCCCAAGTATGAGGACCATCATCCATTATTATATCAAACTTTTGCCCCTCTAAAGATTTTACAAATTCTTCACTATATGCATCTGTATTATGGTATAATGTTACCCTATCCGAATATTTCCAAGGGGTATTATTATCTTTACAAGCTTTACTAAACCATTCTTTAGTAGTAATATCAACTCCTACTACCTGATTTATAATTGGAGATTTATCCCATACATCTATAGAAGGACCAGCCTGAATACCTATTTCTAATATATTTAGAGGGGATCCTTTTTTTAAATAGTGAGAATTAAGGATATAATCATAAACTACAGCGTATCTATGTTTATCATTTTTATCTGAGGTTGAATTATTAAAAGCTTCTATTAAATTATAATATTTCATTGTATTGGTTTTTTTAAAAATGCAATTATTTCATTTCCATGAGCATTACTTTTTGTCCTTAAATCAAAAATGTAAAAATCTTCATATTGTTGTCCTAATTGTTGTAGTTGTGGTAAATAAGATTGAGTAATATCTTCACAAGCTAAAACCCCCCCAGGATTAAGTAAATCATAATATAAGTTGAAAAACTTTAGTTGGCTTTCCCATATGTGATCTCCATCATCTAAAATAATATCATATTTTTTATTTCCTAAAGATTTTACAAATTCTTCACTATATGCATCTGAATCAAATATAAGTTTTGTTTTACTAGTGAAATTCCAATTTATTCCTTCGGTTTTTAAACCTTTTTCATATGTTTCTTGAGTATTAATATCTACCCCAGTAATAGAATTTATAATAGGGGATTTATCCCATACATCAATGGAATGTCCTAATCTAATTCCTATTTCTAACATATCTAAAGGAGATCCTTTCTTTAAATAATGGGAATTAAGAATATAATCATATGCAACAGCATATTTATGAACCTTATTTTTATCAGAATTTGAAGCATTAAAAGCTTCTATTAAATCATAATATTTCATTTATTTATATATTTTAAAAAATTTCTCTATAGAAATTATTATTAGGAATCATTTTTTCTTGTATTTCTTGTCTTATTTTAGCCCAATATTTAGGTCTAGTAGTATGAAAATCATATTTTAAAGTAAGATTAGTTTCATGTTCTATAGCAAGATACAACTCCTCTTTAGATGTTCCACACTGGAATTGTGGATTTATTGAACAAAAAGCTTCTAATCTCCAAAAATAATCAGTATCTCCTGAAAATCTAATATTATCGTAATAACCTAAAATTTCAAATACTTTTCTTCTATATATAGCAATTCCTTCACTTGCGAAAATATTAATATTTCCTTCTCCTGTTAATTGTTGTTCTAATTGTCTATTAACTCTTCTAAAAGTAGTTTTAAAACCTAATAAATTAGGATTTTCAAAATAATTTAGTAAAACACTAAATCTATTTATCCCAGATAAATCATCAGCACCATGTAAACTAAAATAATCCCACTCTTTATCTTTAAAATAGTACAACGCTTGATTTACAGAATAATAACATCCCCCGTTTTTTTTATTTTGGAGAACTGTTACATTAGAAAGATGTTCATATGCTTTAGCTATTTCTAAAGATTTATCAGTAGAACAATCATCTACGATAACTAATTCTACGTTTCCATAAGTTTGTTGAACAATGCTTTCAATAGCATTTTCTAAAAATTCTTCTTTATTATAGACTGGCATTATGGTTAAAATTTTCTTCATATTATATTTTTTATGTGTTGTAAATATTTTTTATGAGGGATTGCAAAATTGCCACTTACTGTAGCTCCAGTTTTAACATTTTTAGTCACAGTGGATCCTACGCTAATTTTAGAAAATTTTTCAATTTTAAGTCTATTAGGAATATTAACCCCAGGACCTATATAAACTTCATCTTCAATAATTGAATTTCCCGAAAGATTTGCATGAGAACATAAATAAACTCTTTTTCCTATTCTATTTCCATGTCCTATATGACAGTGACTATCAATTTTAGTAAAATCTCCTATTACTGTTTTATCCCAAGAAAAAACAGATAAATGAACCGTACAATATTCTTTTAACTCAACATTATTTCCTATTAAAACCTTACCATAGTGATTAATATCTAAAATATTATCCTTACTTTTCCAATATTGAAATCCTTCACCCCCAATAACAGAACCAGACCTAATAATGCAATTATCTCCGATACAAACATTATCTCGAATAATTACATTTTCTTCAATTAACACATTTTTTCCAATGGTAACATTAAAATTACTTATTATAGAAGATTTACTTATTTGAGAATTTTCCCCAATAGTTGTTTTTACATTAATTTTAGAAGGAATTAAAAAATTATGTATTCTAAAAAATGTTTCTCTTGGGGCATCAGAAATAATAATCCCCAAATTAGAATTTGAAAGTTTTTCTAATATTGTAGTACCAGAAACATTTTTACCCATTAATTCTGTAAAAATTTCTAAAGAGCATACTATACTAGAAATATTTTTATTGTTATTTATAGTTTCTATATAATCTTTATTATCACAAAAAGTTAACATATTTTCTTGATTCTGTACTACAGCATGTCCCATATTAGAAAATTCTCCATCTTTTAAAATATTAATTTTTATCTTAGTACTTAGTAAACTTAATTTCATTTTTTTCATATGCTGTTAATTTTATCTAAATTCATTGTAATATTTGAAGGGACTTTTAATGGCTTTGATATAGGGATTACTTTTTTATTAGTTTTGAGAGCTAAATCATACATAGTTTTTAACTCTGTTCCCACATTGAATATTCCTTGTTGGTTTGTATTTATTAAATTTAGTATTTTTGAACCTATAACATCTACATAATCAAAATTCCCTTTTTGATCTATCCAGGCAGAGTCATATTTAAAAGGTTTTGATTTATGAGTACTTCGAATTAATAAATAGTTTTTGCATTTTAATTGAACATGAGCATCTCCCAAAAGTTTAGTATATCCATACCAATTATTACCATGTATTGGTACGTCCTGTTCTGAGGCATTTTCAATTGAATTTGTGTATATATAATCTGTTACAATATGCACTAATTTAACTTTCCAAAAGTTACAAAAATCTACTAGATTAGCAACTCCCTTATAATTAACATCCCAATGTTGATTTTTATCTTTAGAATATGTGTCGGTGTAAGCTATAGTGTTTATTATAGTGTCATAGGGGCAATACTGTATAGCTCCAAATTTTATTGAAGTTAATAAGTGGAAAGTTGATTTATTAATAATATTAAATTTATCTTTTTTCCTGGATATAATATCATAACCCGATTGTTTATATAGTTCTTTACCTAATAACCCATCTCCTAATATTAAAATTTTTTTACTCATTTTCAGAAAATACTTCTACACATAAAACATTTTTATCATTTATCATAATTAATCTATTATCTAAAGTTTCTAATTTAGTAAATTGTCCCTGTTTTATAGTTTCTGTTTTTATACTTTCAAAAGTTCTTTTTTCTCCATTTATAAAATGGATTATTTGAGTAACTATTTTTCCTTGTTTTTTTGTTGTTGATTGTAAATCCATTAACTATAAAATTTTTTTATTTTATCACATACATAATCTACATCTTCAGTAGTCATACCATGATGGGCTCCTAATAAAAATCCATTTTTCATAATAGTATCAGAATTTTTAAAATTTTCTAAATAATCTCTATAAATGGGATGCCTAGTTACATTACCTGCAAATGTTACTCTGGTTTGAATGTTATTATCTTCTAAAAATGTTAATAATTCAAATCTTTTTTCTGTTTGTAAAGGGATTGCTAACCAATTAGGTTTTAAAGAATCATTAGGAAGTACTAAATCACCTATACCCTGAAGATTTTTTAAATATCTTTCAAAATTAGTTCTTCTAATACTAGAGAATTTTTTAAATCTTTCTAATTGTACTAAACCAAAAGCAGCATTCATTTCACAGGCTTTCATATGATATCCTAAAACACTATATAAAAATTTATGATCATAAGGAATACCATCTACAACATGATTAAATCTATCATCCATAATTTCAGAATCATCTCCTAATCTTCCCCAATCTCTATATTGCAAGCATTTAGTTACATGTTTTTGATTATTATACATAACCATACCTCCAACACCACCAGCTGTAATAACATGTGAAGCATAAAAACTTGTAGTTGCTACATCCGTTTCAGGTGTTTCTGTAATAGTATCAGCTGAATCTTCTATTAATATAATGTCTTCTCTGTTTACTTCTTTTAAACCTTTTTTAAGTTTGGGCCAATCTGGTTTATTACCTATTAAATTAGGGAGCATAATAGCTTTTACTTGATTATCAATTTTATCTAAAACTTGATCAATAATAGCACAATATGAAGCTAAATTAACATCCACGAATACAGGTATATATCCTAATTGAATAATTGGAGCTAATGTAGTTGAAAAAGTACAAGCTGGAGTAATAATTTTACTACCTTTAGGAAGATCTAAAGCTGCAATAGCTAATAAACATGCAGAAGATCCTGAATTAACAAATACTCCATATTTTTTTCCAAATCTTTTAGCTATTTGTTTTTCAAATTCTTTAGATTTAGGTCCTTGTCCCCCTAACCAACCTGATCTAAGGGATTCTTCAACCGCCTTAATTTCTTCTTCTCCATAAGATTCAAATTTATAAGGAGCGTACCATATTTTTTTAGTTTTATTCATAATAATATTTATTTAAATAATTTTTTATCTACAGAAAAGCATTGATTAAGAATGCTAAAATCTGGATTATAAGGTCTTCCTGGCATTCTTTGTAACTGATTCCATATATTTTTTCCATGGATTAATTGTATCCATAAGGGTTCTTTTGTTATAAGAGGAACTCCTCCTTTTTCTTTTATATAAGAGTGATGATCTCCTTCCATTGGGGATAAAAAACTATCTATAGTAGATTTAACACTTACAAAAGGGCCCGTAGGAAAAATAGAATCTAAAAATTGGTTAGTATTAATATCCCAATAAATACCTTTTGCTAAAGAAATTATATTATGGTGTTTATGTGCTAACTTTATAAACTCATTATATCTTATTTCTGGGATATCATCATTATGAAATCTACTACATATTATATTTTTTGTATTTGGGTATAAATTTGTAAAAATTTTTAAAATACTATTTTTAAAAGAAACTTGAGATTTTTCTTCTTCAGTAATTGATTTTGAAAAATCCCAGCATATTTTAATAAATTTATATTTGTTTTCTAATTCTAAAAGCTCACTTTTATAAGGTTCTGGAGTGGTATTATCACAATATAATAATAAAGTAAAATTAGGATCAGTTTGATTAGCCCAAGCATTTATACAATATTTTTTAAACATAGAAAGTCTTGTTTCTAAAAAACAAGGATTTCCCTCATAAGTTAAGGGGTATCCATCATATTGGAGATTAAATATAATTAGTATTACGTGACTGTCCATAATTTATTTTAGTTAAATATAATATTTTTTTTTAATAATTCCTAATTATTTTTCCCAAAATTTTAAAGTTAGCCATTCATCTTTAGTAAAAATACTCCTTACATACTCTGAAACATCTTTTCTAATTTGCCCCATGTATTTAGATTCTTCCATAATTAATTCTATTAAATGGTTCATATCATTATATTCTGTAAAAAAATCTAAATTTTTCTGGCCTTTACCAATGGTTCTTATCCCCATATGAGCTAATTCAAGCATTGTAGAACCAGCTCCTTTTAAGCTGGGTTTAACAAAACAAAAACATTTTTTATAATAATTTTCAACTAATTCATTTATGGGTAGATGGCTAGTGTATATAACACGATCTTGACCAAAAACTTTTTGTAAAGGTTCAACAATTTCTTTCCATTTATGATAATCAGGCCTATTACCATGAACACCCTTATAAACATATATATTTTCTCCTAATGGAACAGGTGAAAATAATTTAGAATATCCTTTATAGTATATGTATATTGCTTTATGAAAAATGTTATAAGCAGATAATGCATCGGAAAAAGCACCTGGGTAACCCCAAGTATATATTTGTTGTTGTTTTTGTAGATCTGCAACTAATTTTAATTGGTAGGGTTGCATATCATTTCCTCCCCAAGTTATAATTTTAGGACCTTTATGGTTAACCATTTTTTCAACATCAGGAGCATTATACATTCCAAAAAATACAGCAGGAGCATTAACATCATAATAATCTTCTAAACCATGTTTTTCTTTATATCCTTTTTTAAAGAACTCCATAGTGTCAGAAATATATACCTGTTTAAAATCTTTCATTTTATTTTTCTTTAAATGCTAAATCTCTAAGCCATCTACTATTTCCTAAAAAGGCATCTCTACCATGAAGGCAGTGATGATCATTAAAAATTATACAATCACCTTTTTTCCATTTTTTGGAAAAATCATATATAGAACCATCTCCAATTACATTCTCCATAAAATCAAAAAATTCCTGTCGAATTTTCATTACTTCAGGTGTATTTAATTCTTCTTTAACCTGCCAATAGTTCCAATTCATTTTTTTACCATCAAATAAGGGTCTTGTATGGATTATATCCTTACCCTTTCCTGTATATTTCCAGTTAATGTCAATTTTTATTTTTTTAAGAAGATCTGGGTTGTATTTTTTTAATATATTCTCTAAAGTTTTTACAGATAATAAATGAGTCATACCTCCAAATTCAGATACATCCATACAATATAACATTAGCCAATCTGGAGTATCGGGTTCTTCATAATATGCGTAATCTGTATGTAATGGTTGTCTTGTATTTGAAGCAAAATAATGATATAATTCTGGGTTGTATTTTATATCTCTTGATTTAGAAACTTCATCACTCCCATTTACACTTATTCTTTCATCTACATATCCTAAATGTTCGGATAAATCATTATATAATATTTCATAATCTTGTTGAGGAACATTATATATGTGGTATGCTACATATTCCCCCCAAACTTCATCTATTCTACTTTTTAAGTCTAATTTTGAATTAGACATATCTATATGGTATATTATTTTATTCATATTAAAGTATAATTATTTAATTGTTGTATTATTTTTTTATTGTTTATAGTTTCCAGCATTGAAGAACTACTTAATCCCTTTATAAATTTTAAATTAACCCCATGAGATAAAAATTGTTCCTTAGTATATAAACTTTGGCCTCCCTCGGGATTAATATATTCCATTGAATCTTCTAACTTACATATTTCTATTAAATTTAATGCTTTATCATCTTGTTTTTTGTAATTTAACTCTGAGGATTTTTTAAATTTAGTTTTAATCCCTAATTGTTTACAAAATGATTTTATAGACATTATAGCTAAATCAGAAATTGTTTTTGGTTTTTTAGAAAAAATTTGATTAACTGTTTTTGTATCTTTTAAATTATATTGAAATGTCTTTATTAATTTTTCCATATCTCTACAATTCCAATTAACTTCAACTTCGTTTATTTTTTTATGTTGAGAGGGTTTTATTAAAGGAATAGTAAACATTTTCAATTGTCCATTTATATTAATATAATTTCTATGAATCCATCCTCTTTTTATAAAATTAACATCATCATAAAAAATAAAAGTATCTACTTCTTTAATTAGTTGAAAATATCCTAAATAAGGAGCAAAATAAGGTTGCATTATTGCAATCTTCACTTGTTATATATTTTAAATTTAGATAAATCCGGGTATCCATGAGTTACATCTTTATTTTGTTTTTTACTACCATCAACATTATAAAATTGTTTCATTAATAATAATCCCCTAGTAGCTAATTCTGGCATCATATAAAAATTCCATCCTAACATATCAAAATTATCATCTTCATAGGCACATTCCCGTCTTCCACTAAATCTAGCTCTTTTAAACCATAAATAAGCATCATAGTCATCTGTTAATATAGCTCCTCCCTTAGATAATTTTAAATGTTTGTAAGGCCCTGTAAATGAAAGACACATATGAGAATTTGGAATATACATATCTGCTGTAAACCTAAGGGCCGAATCCCATACCTTAGATCCTTTTAATTGATAAGCTCCCGTTAAATTTTTAGCATTTAAAACTTCCCATTTTATTTTTAATCCCGCATGTATTATTTCACAAGGAACTGATGGATATGTTCTATTAGGAATGGTTACTACTTTTGGTTTTATACTTTTTTTAATTTTATTTTCATAATATAAGGCTAAAAATAAACCATTACTCATATTATCTACGGCTACAGCATGTTTTGCCCCCGTATATCTTTCTAATTCACTTTCAAATTCTTCTGTTATATTATAAATTCCATTTGCCATAACTATTTTATATTAAAGTGTATTATAATATTCATTTTGTTTTTCTTGTCTTTCTATAGTTTTATCATGGATTAAACAAAATGCAGGATCACTAGGTAATTCTCCAAATGTATTATGTCCTTCTAATACCTCATGTACCTTATTTTTCCATTTTATTTTAAAATCATTTTTGTATATCCTCCATTGATAATCAGGAAAATTAACCCAACCTTCTTCATTTACCTGCCATCCCCATTTTTGAATATGCTCTTGGGTTAAATTAGATACTGTGTTAATTCTAGGTACTCTTAAAACTTCTATATTGTTTGATTCTAATATTGAAGGTAAATGTTGTAAAATTTCTGGATGGATAATCTCATCAGCATCTATTTGGTAAATATAATCTCCTTTACATTTAGAAGTTAATTCATTTTTCATATTAGCAAAATGTCCATCAAAATTATAGGTAAATAAATTAATTTCTTTTTGTTTATCTAAAAAATTTTTTACTTTTTTAGTACCATTATTAGAATCAAATAATACTACTATTTCATCCTCTGATCTCTTGTTAGTTAAAAGGAAATTAATTAATTTTTTAATTTCTTTATCTTCATTACAAACTGGGATAGCATAACTTATTTTCATGACATATAATTTTAACTAGGTAATACTCCAATATACGAAAGAGCATCCATAAAATCACGTTCTTCAAATTGTTTCATTGTAGTCATATCCATTCTATGTTTGTAATATTGGTCTTTTTTTCCTGGGATTGGGTATTTTAATTTTTCTTCTTCTGTTACTTTTACTGCTTTAACTGCTGCCCATTTCCAATTTTCAGTTGTGGATCCATTTGCAAATACCATCCCCTGAGTAGGTAAATTTACTGTTGAAGGAAACCATACTTGACCTGTTTTATCTTCATGTCTAAGATCTTTATATAATTCAGGTAAAAGCTCTAACTGGTCTTCCATTATTTCCTCACCTTCCCTCATTAGGGAATTAGATTGAAAACCACAACCATAACAAAAATAGTTATTTATATCTTGGTTTACTTCAGTAACATAACATGCATCTGAACCACATCTAGGACATATATCTAATTTATCTGCATTCATACTTTTTTAAGTTTAGGTAATTCTAATTTTGGTAACTTAATTTCATTAGTTTTTTTAAGTTTAGGTAATCCTAATTTAGGAAGTTGTAAAGGAACTTTTTTTACTATATTTTTTTCTAAAAGTTCATTAAGTTTTTCTTTCATTTTTTCAAATGTGAAATTTTCTTTAGCAAAGTTTCCTTGTTGTTTGGCTTTGTGAGTATAATTTTTATAGTTTTTATGCATATCCTTTAATGCTTTTCCTAAAGCCATTTGATCAACATCAAACCATTTTGAACCTTGTATTAACCATTTATTTTGAGCACTTGGGTGAACATCACCTAAGGTACCAGGTAGTAATATACTCATATCAGGCTTAAGAAAATCAATATGACCTGACCACCCTGTAGCTATTATTGGTTTTTTAGTTTGGGTAAACTCAAGTAATGGTCTGCCAAATCCTTCTCCTTTTGTAATATTAACCATACATTTTACTTTTGGGTGGTTATATAATTGATTCATTTCTTCATCCAAAAGATCACCATGTATTAAATAAATTTTAGGTAATTTACCTTTTACACTTTTTTTAAGGTCCTTAATCTTTTTTAATATTTGATATCTGTCCATGTAAGAAGTATTTCCTTCAGACGTTTTCATTATTAATGCTGGGGCATTAGATTTATTTTTAAATGTTTCTAAAAATGATTTTACTAATAATCCTACATTTTTTCTATCATGCCCAAATGCTCCTTGTATCCAATGTCCTACAAATAAAAAACAAAATGATTCTTTAATTTCAGGTAAATCTAATATTTCATTTGTTTTTTTATAAACATCCTCATTGAACCCTTCAAACAAGATATCAGATTTAACATTAGGGTTAAATTGAATATTTTCAACTACTTGTTGAGTTCTTTCATCTCTTTTTTCAAAATTAGAGTGTTTTAAAACATCTATTGAATGTTTAGAAGAACCTAATATCATATCCATTCTATTACATCCCTGTACCCAATCAACAGGAGCTACAGTTGATTCAATTCCTGCGGTAATTCCAATGTTATAATGTCCTTGTCGATTAAATTCATTAGGGATAGTTATTTGAACCCAAACATCAGGTGTTGGATATTGTTGGTTGGGTTGAGGTTGAAATAAATATTTATTTAAAAAATTCCATTCTTCATGATCATCTATAAAACCCCATGCAGTACTTCCCCACCTTTGAGCTAATATTTTTACATCATATTTATCCATTTCAATAATGGCTTTTACTACATCTCTTGATCTTGCTCCATAACCCGAATAGGTATCAATTGGGCAACTTATATACATTACTGGTTTCATATTAATATACTAAATTATGTGTTTGAATTCTGTTTTGGCTTGGGTCTTCATCTGTATCTATTACTTCAAAAGCTTCTCTTGGTTCCCAAGTATTAAATAATTCATCTATAGTTTCTATAAATCTTTTACCTTGGTATTCAGCTGTAAATCCTGCTTCTTCACTTAAGCACCATTCTCTGGCTTTAGCACCTAATTCTTTTCTTTTTTCTCTCCCTAAATCATATACTTCTCTTATTCTATCAGCTGCATCTTCTGCTTTACATCTATCATCCCAAATGTAAGGTGTAACAGGTGAACCTTGAATTGATCTAGAAGTTGGATATACTGGAAAAGCCCATTCACCATGTTTTTTATATCTACCTGAATTATTTGAAGGTATTTCAGGAGAAGGTATAAACCATTTTCCATCTTCATCTTCAAATCTCATTTGATCCTGCATTCCTCCTGTAACATTAGCTATAATAGGATTACCTGCTAGCATTGCCTCAGTTAATGTTAATCCCCATCCTTCATTTGACGTTAAAAGAATTTGACAATCCGAAATATTATATAATAAATTTAGTCGAGGAGTATCTATTTTACTTGTAGAAAATATTATAGCATTAGGGTAATCTTTAAATAAAAGTTCTACAACTGCCTCTAAATTAGTACCTGCTTCATGACTCTTTTCAGTGTGTAATAAAAATCTACATCTATCCGCTTTTTCTTTTGGTAAACTATCTAAAAACATTTTAAACGCCCACATAGTATCTGGGATTTGTTTTCTTCTAATGTTTCTGGAATTAAAAAATAAAATAAAATCAACTTCATCTTTACCAAACATTTCCATTTTTATTTTTTCCATAGCATTTACTTCTTCAGTAGTTTCTAAAGGGCGATAAATGTTATGATTTAAACCATGGGGTAAGTATTTTATTATTTTATTTTTAGCCTTATCTCCTAAAACAACTTTATTGATATTTACTGTTTGTTTTGAAATACCTAATAAAGCATCACATGATTCATAAAATTCTCTATTATATAACGGAGCAGGGTAATCATCCCAGATATTAAGATATATAATAGGTAATTCTTTTCTGATTTCATTTTCAGCATTAAATAACCACATAAAATATCTTGGATCTGTAATAAGCATTAAAGCATCAGGTTTTTCTATTTTAATTAATTGTCTTACTGTCTCTATATTACCATAACCATCTACAGGATATAATTTTATACTAGAATCTGTTAACCCCATTTGTTTATTTGAATCAGATGAAAGATCAAATACTTTTCCTTTATCAGGATGGTTAACTGCTCCTGCTATTTGAGCCCAATTAAAATGTTGAGCCGTTTGTAAAACTATTTCTCTACCTACTGTAGCTATTCCTGAGTGTACTCTAATATCATCGCATATTAAAAGTATTTTCTTCCTTTTATTTGGGGGAAGATATTTAAAATCTTTATTCATGTGTTTGTTTTTGTTATAATTCTAAATTATTGTGGTTGTTAATAGTCTTTCTAAACTCATCATCTGTAAGATACAAATGAATAGCACGATCGGCAAGTTTCTGGAAGGAAAATTTACGTTTTACACACTCTATTTTAAAATCTTGAAATAAATCACTTTGGATCTTAACACTGGTTAGTGTTTTTTCTTTTTTATTAATCATAATCTTTTATTTTGTTAAAACTTTATATATAAATATCAATATTCTTATAAAGATGCACCTAAACCGCATAGTTTTTTATCTTCTTTAAAAGCACAAAAAGTGCAGTTCCATTTACTTGGGTTAGGTAACATTTCTTTTGTTGAGTGTTCATTTTTTATAAAACATTCACTCATAAATTCTTCTATTGCCTTAGTTGCTCTACTTATTTTTATTTTACCTGAAGGAGGAGAATACATTTGAAATCGTTTTTGTGGAAAATCTCCTTCTTCGTATACTTTTCTTCTTGTGATGAAGAACTCAATATCAATATTTCCTACTGGGACTCCAAATTGTTCTGCAAAGAATTTTTTGTATAATATAAGCTGAAATTGTTTATCTTCATCTTTTTTGATATAATCTAATTTCCAACCATTAGTAGATGTTTTAATATCTATTATTTTAAATTTGTTTAATTTTTCATTGTACATTACAATATCTAAATAACCCATAAATAAAACATTGGGGTTATATTTTACAGGAGGCATTAATATAGGTGTTTCTATACCTACTAAATGCCAACCTCGTTTTGAAAAATATTTACCTCTATGTTTTTTTAGGTAATTTAATATTTTAACTCCATCTTGATAAAATTCACTTAATTCACCTGCACTGGAGAAATGTTGTTTTTTATTTTTTTTATATTCATCCTGGTAATGTGCTCTAAGTTGATCTTTAAGTATTTCTAAAATATCTTCCCTATCAGCAGCTGCTGCACTTGTATCATACATTGTTTGAATATAATGTTGGAATGCTTCATGTAATGCTTTTCCAAATACCGTATGAATACTTGGTTTATATATTTTATGACCATCTCTATATTGTAAAGCCCATTGTTTAGGACATTTTTTCCACATTGTATATTGTGAATATGAGATATTTTTTTGATAAGAGTAGTCTAATTCTCTTTTAGGGGATAATTGTATCTCCTTTACTATAGCAGGTGTTTTAGCCATCTATTTTTTCCACTTATCACGTCCTACTAACATACCAATTATACCATAATTAGCTATGTCTATAAACGTGTCTTCCATTCCTTCACCTTTAACAAAATTTCTACCATTAGTAAGTAAATTTCTTAATCTTGAAATTTTATCTGTTAATCTGATAGCTAAACCTGTTAATGAAAATTTTTTATCGTTTTCTTTAGTTAAATCTCCTCCTAATGAAATGTTTTGTAAACCATAATCCATATGTTTAGCTGCAAACATTCTATACATTTCATCTTGGATTATTTTAAATTCCTGAGATAATTCAGGATATTCATTTTCAAATTGAGTTACTATATAATCCGATTCTTCTAGCTCTTTTATTAATTCTTCTTTATTCATATTAAAAAGGTAGAGGTTGATCGCCCCAATATTTATTTAATGTTTCTAATCTATCATCTGCATCAGTTAATAATTCTAATGCTTCTGTAGCATCTTTCATAAAATCATTTACTGTGTGATC
>Ga0181418_1000134_pt1 | contig 22692 bp, 8 predicted proteins | sample 41SPOviralmetaG_FD_130143 | JGI IMG/M metagenome (GOLD analysis project Ga0181418, IMG submission 130143) | Marine viral communities from the oligotrophic San Pedro Time Series (SPOT) site, San Pedro Channel, CA, USA - 41 SPOT_SRF_2013-03-13 | ecosystem: Environmental > Aquatic > Marine > Strait...
ACGTGTTCTCTAAAGCTTTACGCCAACGAGTACCGTAAGCAGCTTCCATTTTGTTTAAATTCTCAGGTGAAAATATAATATCTACATTTTCTTGCCACTCTTGTTGATACTCTTTGCGGTTAACTTTATTAATACCACCGATAATATCTGTAGTTAAATTGCCAGCTAACCAATCTTTACCAGGCTTAGGATATGGTTTACCTTTTTGAATAGATATGAGTTGATCTGCAAAAGCTTGAAGCTTAGCGTCATCAGTTATAAATTTATTAAGTTTTTTAACATCTGTTTTTGAAAGTCCAGGTATAGACATACCTTGTTGTGTCCACATATAAACTCTAAGCGCATGCTGATAAGTAAATTTACCAACGCCTGTTTCTGTTTCAAGCGTTTTAGGTATACCTTTAAACTGCTCTTTTAAGGCCATAAAATCATTAGCAGCAGATATTTTAGCTTGTATTATAGAATCTTCAGCTCTATTATACGGATCAATAAGGTTTGTTTTTAAGAACTCATATTGAGCTTCACCTTTTTTACCGTTACCTAATAGTCTATATAATAAACCTTTAAAATCTTCAGCTGATGAAGCCATTGTTAGCCAATCAAATCTACCTTTGTCTCTACCTACTGTTCTAGCTTTTGCAGCAGAAAACCTTTTATATGATTCAATACCCGAAGAGTCTTCAATCATATCGTTAATTACAGTATTAAATGTATCTCTTTTACTAGCTCTAGCTTGTTGAACTTTAGACTTTACATCTAGCTGACTTAAAACGTCTTTAACTGCTTTTACGTTTTTAGTAGCATCATCAGCAAAATAAAAATCATTATAACCATCTGCAGCTTTGTCTACCATCCATCTTGCTTTTGCCTGAGCAGTACCATCGCCAAGTCCAGTTATATTGCTCAAAGGTATATCTATACCTAATGACTGCATAAACTGCTTTATAGGGCCAGCGGCTTCTTGAGGTCTAGCTGTTAATACAAACAGATCTTCTGTACCACGAGTATCTGCTATTTTTTTAGCAACATCAAATAGCGGTCCTTTTTTACCATCAATAACTTGCTCAAACTGACTAAAGTCAAATGTAGCTCCTTGAGCTTCAAGATCTGCCGCTTGTTCCGCGAACTGTGTAGCGTTTATTTCTGTAGTAGCACCCGGTGTTTCTTTTAAAACTTCTAATTGTTGATCTCCATTTAAACTTCCAAATCCTTGCTTGTAACTAGGTAGATTTTCAAATTCTTTTTTAAACTTTCTTCTAGCTACAATGTCAAGCATGTCATTGTCTATTTGAGACATTGGTTTTATTACTATAACCTTACTATTAGATCTAGCTAATGTATCATCAAAATCAAATACTCTTATTTTCTTAACAGGAGGATTAGCTCTTCTAGCTTTGTTTAAAGCTTCATCTGCTTTGCCTAGGTTATTAACAACGTCTTGAACTGGTTCAAATTTATTAAAACTTAAAGACGATGGTTCCATTTCTGAATCTCTTTTAGAAGCCATTGATTTGCTAGGAGCTAAAGGAACTATCGCGTCTATCATTGCTTTGACATTTAAATCAGGATTAGCAAAGCCAGCTACTATTTGCTCGTTTTGAATGTAAGCAGCTTGTGTTTTAGCGTCAGTTCCAAATGAACTATATAACTCTTTATCTATAGCAACTCCATTTTCTTCTGCAATTGTTTTACCTGTTTCTGGATTTACTATAGTCTGTAGGTTTATTCCAGCTGCAGCTAATCTACCAATAGGATTGTTAAATATACTTTGTCCTTGTGGAAGCGTAGATCCTAGATTTGCTTTATCTAGTTTAGTGTCATCTTTTTTAGAAAGCTGTATTTGATAAAAGTTTTTTCTTACAGCGTCCATTGTTGGTTTAACAGCGTTATTGTTTATCGCTAATATTAAATTAGCTCCAACAACAGAAGCAGGTATAGTATGCTCTTCTCTATACTTAACACCTCTATTGTCACTGGCTTTACCATCAGGTCCTGCGTATTCAAATTTACTTGACTTATATTTAAACCCAGCTGCAATTTTTATAGCACCAGTTGTAGCTTGATAACTAGAGGTAATAAATAAAGCGGCCATTTCTATAGGCATACCATCTTTATTGACTGCATCATTTAGAATATTAGTGAATTCATTTAAGAAATCCATATTAGCCTTAGCTTGAATATCGCCAGCTTCAGTAAAAGCTTTTTTAATATTAACTCTTTTGGGTCTTTTTAAATCTGGATATGATGCGTCATTTTCTCTTGCTGCTTTTAAAGCCTCTTGATAAGCAGGATCTTTAGATCCAAAGTACAAACCTCCTCTTGCTGGAATATCTATATACTTACCTTTTACTTTTTTTCTACCAAAATTTCCAAACTTAGCAGCTATAAAAACTACGCTAGGTATTTTACCTTTCTTTATAAACTCAAGCATTTCTTTCTGCTTGGCTTCTCTATTAGAATCGTTTACAGTTATTTTAGGTAAACCTAATTTTGTGGCTATAGCGTTTATATCTTTAGCTTGAGCAGCTTCTATAAATAAGTTATTTAATTCTGTATCTGCTTCAATCGCTGTTTCGGTTGCAAATCTCTTACTAGCCATAGCTTTAGATTTACCAGCCGCAACTCTTTGTTTTACTTCTGGTTTTAAATCTACTTCAGGTGATCTTGATACCTCGTTAGTTACAAGTCTACCGTATAAACTAGCAATACCTTTTAATGCTTGAGCTTGTGGTGATCTTGCGCTAAAGCCTTCTGCTTTCTTACCTTCAACAATACCAAATGCTTCTAAAAAATCTGCCTTGCTAATGTTTTTGTTTTTTATAAATGGAGTAAGACCAGCGCCCCGCGTACCTCTCTTACCTTTAGTATAAAAAGCTTTTAATAAACCTGTTGGAACGCCCGTAGACGTACCTAAGATGTCTTCTGCTGCAGCTTCTGTCACTGAGCCTTCTGGTAATATTCTTAATAACTTATCAGCGTTCTTATTGACAAATTGCTGTATTGCTGTTGCATCGGCTTTTGACAGATTAGCTCTTGGATCTGTTAGTTTTTTAACAGGTATACCTATTTCACGAGCAATAATCTCAGGTGCTAAATCACCTAATCGCTTAAAGGTCATGTTTTTTGGATCGATGCCTTTAATTTTTTCTTTAACCTGCTCTGTTATTTCTGTAACCGCTTCAGTCGATAACAAAGAACTAGGTTTAGTTAGCTTAGTTGGTTTTTCTTCTACAACTTCTGTTACTTCTTCCGCTACAACACCTTTCGCCTCTGTTACGTCAGTTGTAAACTCTTCACCTAAAACTCTCTGTGAAGCCTCAATAGCTCTAGCTGGTAAAAACTTGTTTATATAAGCAGCTAATGGCACGCCTGATTCAGGTTTGTACTCCATTACTAAGTCAAGAATACCACGCTTACCAGTTTCTATTTCATCAGTTAATAGTTGACGATCAAAATTTGGTGCTTGACTACGAGACTCTACTATTTTATTAGTTATAGGCTTGAACTTTTGTATAATGTCCATTGCTGCAGAAACACCCTGTTCATCATATAGTCTTTGAACTTCTTGTGAGTCTTCAACTCTTTTACTTTCTTTAGCTACCGATTCTTTTATTTCTGTTTCGTTTCTTGCAGCATCTTGTTTTCTAAGTTCAACATCAGTTGCCTCTATAGCAACGCCAGCTTCTGTGTCTATATCACCTGTAAAACCTTCTTCTACTAAAGCGCCTGTAGCACCTTCTTCAGCTACTTTTAATTGAGCTTTTGTAAAGCTTTTACCAGCGTCTGTATTTTCATTATAAGCAACTAAAAAGTCAAATACATCTTTACCTGTATCAAAAGTTAGGTTTAGTTTTTGTTTATTTGAAGGATCTTTTAAAAAATCCATTATATAATTACCTATTCTTTTATACCAAGCCTCTTGCTCTGGGTTATATTGAATATCACCACTAGATAAATACTCGCTCATTAATGGTATAACTTCGGACCAAGTTTTTTCTGCAGAATAATCAGCATCATTAACATATTGATTAAATTTAGCTAAAAACTTAGCACCACCGCTTATCTCAGTGTTAGTTAAAAACTCATTCATTAAAGCTTTTCCAAAAGATATAGCTAGTTCTGGATTACCTTTTAATGCTTGCTCCCAAAAAGGATGTAATACCTCGTGTTGATCAGTAGTATAAACATTGTCTTCACCTGCTACTTGATCATTTATTAGTATAAAAGTTTTACCATCTTCAGTTGTTATTGCTTCACCATATCCAACAGATTTAACTACTTTGCCACCTTCACCCATTAATTCTTTTTTCCTAGAATCTACGTCTTCTTGAGTTGTAAAAGTTTCAAAACTAGCATCTAAAAGTTCTGAATTTTTTCTAGCAGCCTCTCGTTGTTTTGATTTTTCTAACTCTGGTTTTACTACCTCTGATAAAGCTTCTTGTCTTTCTTGTATTCGTAATTTTATAGTATCTTGAAAAGCAGGATCAATATTTTTAAGTCTATTTTTTAAATCTGCTATTTCTTGTAGTATTATAGCTGATTCAAGGCTGGCTTCAGCGCCAACAAAGCTCGGAATATTATGAGATTGATTAATAACAGCTTTAGCTTGTTGCATTATTTCACTTGACTGCTGTGTTGTTATTTCACCCTGTTTAACTAAATCACTTAGAAATTGATTTGCTAATTCTGGGTTTTGACCTAGAGCATAAAGGCTTTCTATTTTTTTACGCCCGTTTGATGCAAATTTAGGCATTTTAGCACTAGACGCTGAATATGATGCGGCTGAAGATAAAATAACATTATTAACAGCATCTGATACTGTAATTTCTGTGTCCATTACATCCCTTCCAACTTCTCTATTTATATAGTTGTTTATGCCTAATGTTTCTCCAGCTAGTTGTAAACCTTCTTCAACATTTTCTTCAAGAACACCAATCGCTTTTTGACCAGGTTTTAATCTTTTTAATGCATCTTTAAAAAAAGAGTTAAAATTTCCTCCTGATTTTTTATACTGTTCAACAGACTTTTTTATGGCATTTTTAATTTGAGAGTTCTTGCCGAATGCTCCAAGATACTTTTCAGTAGGACTAAACAAACTAAACACACCATAAACTGCTGCTCCTTGAAGTCCAGCTGTTTCTGAAATATCTCTAGCTTTTTCTTTTGAAACTCCGTTAGCTAATAACTCAGAATATGTAGTGCTTTTTGTTTGAACATAACCTAGAGAACTCCAATAAAGCGCACCATCTAATCTTGCCTTTGGTATTTTAGTTATGTTTTTAAGACCTGTAGCTTTACCTAATTTAGTTGTAGCGCCTCCAATACCTTTTGTACCTAATAAATCAAAAGCTAATCCTGCAACCGTACTCATGGTACCTATTAAACTTCCAGATCCACTTACTGATAAACCAGATTCTTTACTGTTTTCTAAAGCTTTTTTTAAAGCTAAATATGTTTTTTCATCTCTCTCGCCTAAAGGTGTTTTTGTTGTAGTATTATATATAGCACCATCACTAAGAATGTATGTAGTGCCTTTTACACCGTACAATCCTTCGGTGTCAACTATTTTTTTACCATAAACACCCATGTATCTAACATCATTTAGAGTTCGAGATGAAACTTCATTTCTAACAACGTCTTGTATCGCTCTTCCTCTATCAGCTGCCGTAAAAGATAAATCACCTTTTGCAAAAACAGCATCAATATTTTCAACAAAATTCTCAAAAGCATTGGCAAAACCTCCTACTCTGCTAGTAACAGCCTCTACAGCACCAATAGCACCAACCGCTAAAGCGCCATCCCAGTCTCCTTTTTCTTGAAGTCTAGCTATTTCTTGGTTTCTTCTACTCAGTAGATTGTCGTTTGCAGCTTTTAGTTTACTAAAAAAACCATTTGTATAATCTTGTATACCCTTGAAATCAGCTATTGGTATTATATCTGAGCGACTTTCATTCCACTCTTGGTTTTTAATCAACTTACGAGCTTTTTCAATAGCTTTTTCTTTACCAGAAGGTGAGTTTTCAAACTCTTTAAACTGATCTGGATTAGCCATTATATAACCAAGAAGTAATTTTCTATTAGACCTAGTCTGCTTGTCTGTTAAAAAATTTTCTAATATTTTAGACATAGTTCTTTGCCTAGCTGTTTCAATTAAATTTAATTTTGCATTGTCTGAAAAACCAGTTAAATTTACACCTTTTCCCTCATTTATTAAATTAAAGTTAAAATCTTTTAATATACGCTGGGACGCGCGTTTAGCGTCTTCCTCGTTCATGCCATATACGCCAAGTTCGCCGTTTCTATACCTTGATTTTAAATCATTCATTAAATCTTGCTGATATAAATAACCTATAAAATCATCGTAATTTTCTTCTCCTATTACAGACTTTATGTCATTGCCAAACATTAAATTTACAAAACCTCTATCTTCATCGCTTATGCGAAACGTCATATCGCGCCTGTAGTATAAAGAATCAAAAAACTTTTTATTAAGTGCTTCATCTTCAACCATACCAACAATATCACCAAACGATCGGGTTAAATCTTTATACCCCCCTAATTCAGGATCATATGCATCTTCAAATCTTTTATAAACATTATCTATAGAAGTTGTAAAATTTACATACTTATCATAAAGAGCTTTATTTTTTGCTGCTATAGCATTTTTAGCCTCTATTTTTTTATTTTTTTCTAATCTTTCTTTTTCCTCTTTTACAAGATCATTATATTTGTCGTCTTTTAAAAAACCTAATTTGTTTTGAGTTTTGATAAAATTAAGATAATTCTGCTCTGGATTATCTTTCATTTTAACCGTTTGATTGACAAAGTCATCTTGACCTTTGGGTTTGTAATAAAAATCAATAAACCCTTTATCATTCACTTCATACTTATATTCAACCCCATCTTCACCTATTATTACTTCACCTTCTATTGCATCGCTGACATTTCTTCCTGTTCTTTCTTTGTACTCTTTCTCAAACTGTGTAATTGAAGGTATTTCAAAACCTTTATCTCTTACTTCAAAATAAGATTGAAAACCAGTTGGTTTAGGTGTAATTAAGTCTTTTACATCTAATCGTTCTAGATTTTTTAAACTACCTGTTATTCCTGGAAACTCATATCCTAGAAATGATAACTTTGAATCCGAAGAGCTTGAAGCATCTGATGCTGTTTCCGTTTCTGTTGCTACAATTGCATCGTTCTCTGTAACAACAGGTGTCTTTCCCTCATTGGTAACATTAACCTGTTCGACTACTTCTACTTGCTCTTTAGGTTTTTCTTCAATTTTTTTTGGTGTATGAATTTTTTTCCACTCTTGCACAGAAGCATTTATTTGCGGCTGTGTAAGACCGAAATTTTGAAGTTGTGTGATATACTGTAATAAAGTAATATGACTCATTTAATTATATTTTATAAATTGTTATCGTCAATAAATTTCTGTGCTTTAGCGGATCTTGCTTCTTCTAAATCAAATACTCCAGCGTCTTCTTGAACAGTTGGTAATTGATTAGTTATGAACTGCTTTAAATAATTGTTCATAAAGTATTCTTTATATTTGCTTTCAAACAATATTTTTTTATCTTGAGAAAGTGGTAGATCTTCTTTGTAGCTCCAAGCGTCAGATCCTGCGTTTGCGTTTTGAACCATTTGATCGTCTTCTTCAACGCTAGTGCCCTTAGATATATAAACATTCCAAGCCGCTACTGTATCTTGCTCTTGTGACAATAAGCCAGCTACTTCAGCATTTATAAAAGGATCTACTTTTCTTTGTATTTTGTCTAAATCAAACTTCAAAGTATTTCTACCTTTACCATTTCCAATGTCTACAATCATATAGTCAAAACTACCATCAACATTTTTAACAATAAATTCTTCTGATATTCTAGCATTAGGAGACAAAGTGCCATTCTCTAAATATCACTTTGAGCAAATAAACCCACTTCTGTTAAAAGTTTTAACATTTCTTTTTCAATATCAGGTGTGTTTACTACTAAAAAAGTGTCGTTATCTAATATTGACTCTAAAGCCGCACTATTTATTATTAAAGAATTGTTTTCAAATAAAGGTCCTTCAAACACTATAGTTTGAGTTGCATCATCATTTAAATATAAACTTAGATTATAACCATCTGTTTTAGAAAATCCTGGTGTAGAATTTAGCATGTAATTAGCAACTCTATACCTATAATCATTATTAACATCATAATTAGAAGCTTCAGTTCCTTGCATTTGACCTATAACTTTTTGAATAAAATCAATAGAAACTTTAGGAGCTTCTTCTAGTTGTTTTATTTTTAAATTTTCATAGTAACAGTTATCTGTAGTGCAGTTATTGTTTTTAATATCCATTTTTATAGAAGCATATAATCTAGCTGTTTCTGCATAAGCAACTTCCATTATTTTAAAATTATAATCAGAGCTTTGAGCTATATAATTTTCATTATAAGCAATAGCATTGCTTTCTTTTATTTGCTTAAGAAGTAAATTTGTTGTTATGTTTCTATCTTCCATGTTTTGTTTTTTAAGAAGTTGGTCCAAACGCTGTTCCAGCTATAGAAGCTAAACTACCAAACATACCTGTCATAGCAGAGGTTTTATCTGCTCTTGCTTGAGCTTCAGCTTGAGTCGCAGCGCCTAGTAGCGCCGCTGTTCTGTCTAATTCTTGCATTTCTCTATTTTCTCTTGTATTAAACATAAATTGTTTACCTGCTGCGTCTAAACCTTGCATACGCTGACCTTCACCTATTTGAACACCTTGTATTCTTCTTAGTTCGTTTACTTTCATTTGTTCTAAAGCCTGCTCGCCTTGGGCTTTTAGTCTTTCATTATTAGACTCTTGTTGTTCTATACTCGCGGCTACACCACGTTTAGATTGTAAAGCTGCTTGAGCTAAAGCCGTAGCACCACCAGCTCCACCGCCAGTAGCTCTAATAGTATCCAAAGTATTTGCTAAAGATATATCAGCTTGTTCTATTTGTATTTCAGCTGCTTTAGTTGCGACTCCTAAATTAGCAAACGGATTAGTCATCATACCAGTAAGATTCTGTGCTAAGCTAGATAAGTCAGAAGCTCCAGCATAAGGATTTATAATATCTTGTCTGTTTTCTTCTAGAGAATTTAATTTAGCTTGTAGTCTTTTTCTTTCTCTGGCTGCTTGCCGGCGCGCTTTGTCTGCTGATGAAGATCCAAAAAGACCTCCAGCTATTGATCCGGCCATTCCTAGAACTGCTCCAATTGCCATATTTTTATATTTTTATTATTAATATCCATTAGTTCTTGTATATTCTGTACCAACTGAAAATAATTCTACTTCTTTACCTCTACTGTGCCTGTCTTGCGAGAATATTGCTTTAATAACATGTCCTTTTATACCGCTAGTGGCAGCAGTTGGTAAAACAGATTGAGGTCTATATGATCCATTAGCTTTTATAGATGCTACATATTTGTTTTCTTTTCTATCAAAACCAGCTCTTTGCACTTGACCTGTAAGAATAGAAGGATACGATGCTCCAGTTGTAAAAGCTCCTTCTGTGTAACTTAAAATTCTTAAACCATTGTCTACATAACTACTTAAAGTTGTTTGTCCTGAATCTAAATAAACTAAATCTTCACCGGTAGAATCAGACGTTAAACTATTTACTTGCCATCCATTGGATCCTTCGTATTCTACTGTTTTAAATGTTTTTTGTGTCGTAGGTTGAGGGTTAAAAACAAATGTAATGCTAGAATTGTATGGAATACCATAGAATTTATTTCTAGTAGAATTTGTGTAATGAGAATAAATACTAGAAGAATTTAAACTATAAAAATTACCTTTTAAACTATATAACCATATAGGTTTATATGAAAAGAAACTAGTCCAACCTCCAGATACTTGATCAAAAGTAAGAGTACTATACGGTGTTATAGCTCTTTTTGTGTCAGTCCAAACTGGATTTGGTTGTAAAGAAAGAGTATAATTTTTTGACCAATAATCATAACCACCGACAGCGTAAGAATCGTAGGGCGTTGTAAAAGTTATTAAAGAATCGAAACCTATTGTAACGGGTCTATTTGTTCTTATTTTTACTCTACCATTTGGCGCTGGCAATATCTCTTCAATAGTAGCGACAATATTACCTAAAGCATTAGCTACAGCAACGTTTAAAACTGACATACCTTTAATTAACTTGTCATAGGAATCTATTATAACACTTACTTCAAACTCAAAAGAGGTTACAACCGTATACCCTCCTGTGTTACAAAAAAGAGCAACATTAGCTGTATATGTTATAGGTGCACTTAAAACAACAGTGCTAGTTGCATTGTCGTATGAAACAACTGTTATTCCAGCAGCTAAGCCTTGACCTTTTATTTCTGCGCCAGGAGCTATAAAACCTTGAAGGTTTTGAATTAACAGTGTAGTGCTGTTAGTTACATCTTGTTGTATTTCAAAAACCCCTTCTGATTTATTGCCAGTATAAGAAGCTTGATAAGTGTTGTTATCAATCATAACTCGATATGTATCTCTAAAAAAGTCGTACATACCTACATTTGATATTTCAGATATACCGGCTTGAGACAGCATTAAAACAGCGTTTCTATCTTTATCTGTAAAATACTTATTATTTCCATATACTGCAAAACTTTCAGGATTTTTAGATATACCAAAATTACCAGAGTAAGCTGTTACAGGGCCTATTACTTTATCTCCAAGCGCTGTTATAGATTGACCTTCAGCTGTATATATTGCGTCTTTATCTATCAAAGCATTTGATACTTTATTTTCTTGAAAAATAATTAAATTAGTATCTTCTGCATATAGCTTCTGTATTGAAGCATTTATAGGATCTACACTTCTAGTTATACTAGTTCCACTTGGAAACTGATTAGTATAATTAACACCTGTTCTAGAATTAAATACACCAGAGTAGATCATAGAGTTAAATCTCCATTGTTGATTTGGATTATCTTCTACTAAATACGCTTTAGCCCCAAAGTCCACGCTAGTATTATTATAACCGCCTCTAATTCTAGCTTCTTCTACATAATAATCTTGAGGTCTTGAAGTTCCAGGCGCTGCAATTTGAGATGTTGGAAAAGGACCAACTGCTGCACTTATTTGTGTATCCGTAGTATTATTATACGGATAACCACCTGGCCAAATAGGTTTACCATCAGGAAAAGGATCAGCTGTAGTATCATCTACAACCTGTTTCAACCAAAACGAATTAAAATATTTTACTTCTACTACAAATGGCATAAAATTATAATTACTTGTTTTTTAATATTTTAACTAAAATCTATATCTAAATACATAGCCATAGTGCCTGGGCTGCACAATTGAACGCCATAGTCAAAACCTGTGTAAAAGCCTTGACTACTTATAGGTATTGTTGCTAAATTTTTTGCAGACCATTGCAACCCAACAGCTGTAATGTTTCCTGGAACAGGTTCACCACCATCTTTTTCTCTAATTTTTAATTGACCTAAGGAAGTTTCTATAGAATATTCTCCATCGTCTAATAGACCATTAGAATAATTTAACGTTAAATCAAATGTTGATTCTGTATTGTCAGTAGCCGAAGCATCCATCGATCTTATATATGCACCAGCTTGTATTTGAGCTAAAGACTCGTCATTTTCAATGTTTGTAGATAAACCTTGAGACACAAAAAGTATATTAGAACCTACAGTTAAATCATTAAATGCCGCGTTTATTCTAACAGTTACGCTTCCAGCTCCTTGTTGCACTATTTCTTGCACAGTAACACCTGCTCCTACTAGTTCAGACGTCATAATGGGAGCGGAACCCTCAGAGCTTGGAGAAGGAAAAACTCTCATACCAAGCACTATAGGATCATCGTTTGTCAGAGCAGGATTTGGAACAGTAATATTTCTATTACCGTTTGCTAAACCGGTTATAACAGTATCAACAGAGCTTGAAGTATTACCTACATTACTTAGTGTTCTAGTTTTCTGATATGTAACATAAGTATCATCAGGTTTATCAAGATACAAAAATGACCTAGTTGTAATTGTATACTCTACGCCTATTGTAGGTTTCAATTGATTATCACCCCAAGAGCCGATCCCAGTACCACCAGTGCCTTGGTTATTTTGAAAAGTACCGCCACCTAAATAACTAAGATCATCATTTCTATTACCTACAACTAAAGTAAACTCTGGCCAAGGTGTAGAAAAGGGTGATTTAGATATTATATTAGCTGTAGTTCCTGTATTTACAGCACTGTTTATACCTGAGTTAAAGCCAGGATAAAGATTTGGTATTAATGGATTTCGTGATGCAGCTATTGTATATTGTCCATTCCCTATTCCACTAAAACCTTGTTTAATCTGATTCCAAGCATTTGAACCATATGGATTATAACCTCCTAAATAACCTTTTAATTTTATAGTTGGAGGAACAGGCATGTTTACTAATTCTTCTGGAAGTTTAAACTTAACAGGTTCGCCGCCAACATGAATAGATTCACCTACGTCGTCCAAAGCTGTTATAGGAGCGTCTTGTTGTTGACCTAAATATAGTATTTCTCCTCCAAAATCAAAAATAGGACCTGTTGTTACCGAGTTTTTAACATAAGGACTGCCAGGATAATTTCCATTTCCATTGTAATAAGGAACAGTGTTTGGAAGTACTTTTAAATTTCTACCAAATTGATCTACAGAGCCTGGTTGAGACAATCCTTCTCCAACTTGAGTTGATATTCTATTTTGAATATGTTTATATTGATAAAAAGCAGGACCAGGTAAAACTCCGCCGCTATCTTGAAAGTTTTGGATAGAGCCAAAGTTTGTTCCTGGAAGACCAGGTATTCCCCATATGTTAATGGAACCGCTAGTGTTGTTATAATCACTTAGATCTCCAACATAAAAAGGATCAAGATAAGTTATACCATCTATCATTCCATCACCATCACTGTCATATCCTTCAAAATTCCAATTAAAACCAGCGTAACCCATTTGGCCAATTCCAGATAAAAAATATCTTGGATATCTTGTAGAACCAATATTAGTTATATCAGTTCTCATATATTTGGAGGTTATTGTTTGCCAGTTTATGTTTGGTGAACCTAAAGGTTGATCAGTAACCTGAACTCGTATTGTATATATTTTCAACTGCCCATCGCCTCCTTGCGGTCTAAGACCAATCCACTGACCATCTATGTTTCTGACTGGATTGTTAATCTCAGGATCCGAAACAGGTGGTTGTGGTTTTATATTACCTACTTGCTGCACGTCTCCAAAATTAAGAGTCCCGATTGGGTTTTGTTGCATGTAAGTGCTTCCTATAAAATTACCTGCATCATCATAATAAGAAGGATATTCTGATTGTGGAAATTGTGAAGCCCAGTAAGCTTGCCACTCTTCTATAGTTCCTTGGTAAGTGGTATTTAACAGCTGACCTAAAGGATCTGTTAAAGGTAAATCATAACCTAAATCAAGAGCATTTTGCATTTGTTCATTTTGAGAACTAGAAGGAGCTGTGTTGTATAAAGCTACCCCGTATGGCGAGTTAACGCCTTCTACGCTAATGTCTTCATCAATATAAAGACCATAACCGCCTGTTGTTATGCGCAGCAAAGCATCGCTAGCAACTATATTACCATTATTATCGGTTTGTATTATTCTTACTACGTCTCCACTCCTGTAACCTTCGCCAGAAAACTGTATAGGTCTTCCTGGTTGTAAACCAACAACTTGTCCTTGCGTAGGTGAACCTGGAGTTGTATCTACTTCTATGTTAACTCTAAGTCCACTACCTTCACCTATGGTTCCGGTTTGACCTGGTAAATCATCGGCCAGTGTTGCTACATTATATAAATTGTTACTATATATTTGATTAGTGAGTGTTACAGGACTATCTGTTTGATCAGCTGTAAACTGTGCTTGATCATAACTTTGACTAAACGTAACTGAGGTGTAGCCAGAGCCTCCGTCTATTATCTCTACTTTTTGAACCTCTTGTGTCAAATCTTTTATAACAAACATTGGCACAGGGTTATTGAAATCAGGGTCATCGCTTAATTGTGCGTAAACTTGATCATCAGGATGTACTCTTAAACTTAAACCTCTTGTTCTTTCGTCTAGCGGCGCGCTACAACATAGACCATTTTCAGGAAAAAACGTATCTATACGAACTTCATCAAAAAGCTCATATTCAGGATTAGCAGCCACGTCTGATATAACTGAAGAAACAGCACCAGTCGAGTTAAATGATGCTTCAGAAACTTCCCAATAACTATTAGCTCCTAAAGCTAAACCATAACCTTGATCTTCATCTTCAGCTATAGTACTTATTTGACCACCTTGATTTAAACTACCCCAAGCATTATTTAATTGAAATGTTATTAAATCTTGTATTCTAGCAACGCCAGGAGTTGGATTACTAGCGTATCTATCTGGAACGCTACAGCCATCTTGTTCCCATCTTTCTTTAAATGAAGGAACCGTGTTTAATATTTCGCCTGTTATAATAACTTCACCATAGTTTCCATCCGAAGTAATTATACCTACATACATGTTAACAATATTGTTTACAGGATTTGTAGTATCAAAAGGTATAGGTGTTTGTAAAGTAACTTGTACTTGATTATTTACAACTTCTATACTATAATAACCAGTTACAGGAATTCCAGCTATAGTAACTAAATTAAGTTGCGCAGAATCTATATTGTCCATTACTTCGCCGTAGTAATTTAAAACGTCCATAAATGGAGTTACAGTTGTACCAGCGCACATGCTTTCGTTTTGATCCCATAAATCCTCAATAGGTAACGGACCAAAGCTCGCAGGAACATCTCCACCTTCATTGTTTATTATTGAAGTATTTAAGTCTCTAACTAAACCAGTTGTACTTGTTTCGTAGTATATATCTAAATTAGATACAAAAGGTTCTGTCTCTGCAACACCTAGGCCAAAGCTATTTGAAGAAATATTAGTAGCTGTAACACCGAACTGTTGAGATCCGTTTAATCTTGCTATCAGTGGATTTGTTTCACTAGCATAAAACTCATCATATATTAACTGAAGAGTTTCTACAGTAGATGTATTTACTTCTGTTATTTCATTTATAAGAGTGTTAAAGTTTGAATCTAATAAAGAAGATATATTAACAACATCTATTAAGTTTTCTGCATTTACAGTAAATTGTTCACTATATGTTAGGCTTGTTGCGCCAGTGCTAGCGTCAGAATTATTTATAGGTTGAACTCTAGCATACAGACCTATTGTACTTCTATACTGTTTTTGATCAGGCCCTACTTCATTTAAATCTCTAGGTACTTTATTTATATTGTCGTTTGTTAAAACAATATTAGAAGTTACAGTGTCTTCATTTGTTGGAAGCCAATTATACGGAGTAGTTGTGCCATTTTCATTTGGATATCCAGATAAAACACCAGGCATATAAACATTATAATACTCTTGTTCAGTTTGTTTTACTACAATTTTCCACGAGTGCCATCCAAGAGGATTTGGAGGTCCAACTGTTATTTTAATTTTTGCATCACCGTTTCCACCTGTTATTGTAATTGTTTCTCCAGATCTATAATTTGTGCCTGGATTATTGACAACAACTCTTTCTATTGTGCCGGCGACTGTTGACGACTCTGTTATGTCTACTGTTAAACCTGAGCCTTGAGACTCTGCAAAATCAGTTGTAGTAGCTACATCAGTAGCGTCTACGTAACCTGTTCCAGCATTAGTAATTTGTTTAACTTCGTCAACTCCATAACTGTCATCTTTATAAACACCACCATAACCTTCAGTGCTAGACAAAAAAGGTATAATAGTGTTAAACATTGTTAATAAAGAATTACCTGGCCACTCTAAAGTTGTAAATCCAAATGTAGTATAACCACCATAAATAGTATCAGCGCTAAAGTTTTGAGCGCCAAATGTAGTACCATCTTCATTGTTAGATAATATAACAGATGATTCTCTTCCATATCTATCTGACAAAACAATTCCAATTTGATAAGTTCTATTTTGTTTTAAGGTGTGATTAGGATATTCTATTTGACTATTGCTATCAGTGTTAACCGTTTGCTTAAGAGCTATAGCTAATTGATAATCTAGAAATGCAGGTGGTGATTTTTTGTCTCTATAGTTACCGTATACAATTCTATTGCTTATAAGCTCTTGAGCTTTAGCTCTAACAGGAACCATATCATACACTCTAGTTGATTGATCTTGAGGAAGAGTTTTTATAGGCTGCGTAGATATATACTTGTAGCTATAAACTTTCGTGTTAAAGTTGCTAGACATGTTCTGCTCTACAGTTGCTATAGGTATTGTTTCTACTACTTTTATAGCTATTTCGTCAGATTCCTTGTAAAGTATTTCTACGTTTTTAATTTTAAAATCAGCACTAGGATTTGTTGTTTCAAATAAAATATTTAATATTATTTGAGTGACATTGTTTTCCATAAACTGCACAACAGTACTTCTATATGCTTGTTGAGAGTCTGTTGACCAGTCATCTATATTTGTTGTAGGCGGATCAACTAAAGCTTCAGCTAAAAAATAACCATTTTGCTTAGGTATAAAAGCTATTTGAGTAAACGGAGCCATTAAAGAATATTCACCGTCATCAAATTGAAATCTATAACTAAATCTTACAAATTTATCTTTTAAATAGTTTTTATCTCCAGCAAAAGTAGGATCAGAGTCTGGATTTGCACTTCCATCAGGAAGTAAAGCTTGAGCAGGATTAGTCATTGTAGACTTTATACTACCAGCAGCAGATTGATCAGCGTCTATATTAAGTAAACTAATAGGATTAAAAGGCGCATAAGTAGCAACAGATATACTATCTTCGTTTTTATAATAATTAGATAAAACATTTACTGAACCTGTTTTATTTGCTAAAGCTGTAGTTAAGTTTATTTTTCTAGGTTGATTTCTGTCATCAGTCCAAAACAACATTTCCTCTATTCTACTAACGCCTATAATATTACTTCTTTTAGAAAAGTTAAGAAAAACACCTGTTACAAGAACACTAGTTTGCTGTGTTATGTGATCATACAGATATATAAAGTGCTGACTATTAGGTGGTGCAAAATTATCAACACCACTAGCTGAACTATCAACGTAGTCAGTTGCAAAAACAACTGTTCTAGAAAATTGTTTATCTACATAGTAACCAATAGCAGTACACTTATAATTACCTAAAGAAGTAGGTTGTATTAAATCGTTTCCTAAAACATTTTCTAAAGCACCAACTTTACTTCCCTCTGATCTTGTTATAGCTAGATTTCTAGCATCTCTATATTCGCCAGGTGGTAAAATGCGATCATCAAGATCTTTATTCATTTTACCTTTAAGAAAATTTTTCTTATCTTTAGCCATTAAATTTTAGTGTTTTATCCATTTAGATTTACCTCTCATAACTTGAACTATTTCATCAAGCTTAATATTAGACAATCTTATTTTAGCATTTCTTAATTTAGCACTGCGATCTCTTTTTAATCGTTGCACTAGGTATTCTTGTTGACCAGATCTTGTAGAAGCAATGTTATATAATATAGAAGCATATAAAGCGTCTTCTGCTAGTTTAGGTATTTTAGCATCTACGTCATTTGCTAATCCATCAGATATGTATTCTAATACTATAATTTTGTTAACTAGATCACTTGAAAAAGAAATTTTACCTTCTCTGTAATTGCAATTAAACCAACCGTTTCTTTGAGCGTATTGAGGCACTAAACCATATTGTTGTCCGTAAAACCCAAAATTATCTAGTCCATAGTAATTAGCCCAGTATAAATAATCATCAAAGTTTTCAAAAAACTCTTGACTAATTATTTTATCATTAGCATTTTTCCATCTTTCTTCTGTTATAGAACTACCTTCTATATTAGACCCAAAGTTGTCTTGAACTGGTATTCCACTAGCATCTTGAACAGGGTTTTCGTAAGGACTTGTGGTTAAATTGTTTACAGGATATATAGGTCTTTTTACGCCCATGTGATCTATATAGCAAACACTAACATAGTTTACATAGTCTTGAGGTAGTGGCAAACTGAGACTCGCGGGAACAGTTAATTCTTGAGAGTGTATACTTTTTAAAGTATCATAGCTAAATTCTTGCAAAGATCTTTTAGCAAAAAATAAAACATCTGATTTTTTAGCATGCTGTAATATTTTACCATCTCCAACATAACCAACCATGAAGTTATCTATAGCGTCATTTAAACTTATGTACTCATATCCTCCATAGTTATTTTCAACTGCCATGCCAAAAGCATCTTGATTACCATAATTACCACCACTTAAAGATTTAAGCTGAACAACTACATATTCACTTACAGGTAATGCAGCTGTTATTTTAATTACATTGTTAGAAACAGTGTAAGCGTTAGTATATTCTAAAAAAGTACCAGGTAGACCACTTGGACTAGTGTATATTTTAAAATTATTTAAAGCGTAGTCAGTTATAGTAGGATCAAAAGAACCAAAAACTAAACCTGTATTAAAAGTAGTAGTAAAGCTTTGGCCTGCAGTACCGTTAGCGTCTGCGTTAAAAATCTGAGCTCCTTGGTAATACTGTTGATTTGTTTCATCAACAAGCGCTCCAGTGTTATTTGTTCCTGTATAACTCATTTATTTATGATTTTTCGTTTGCTTCTATTTTTTGAGACTCTTGTTCTGCAACTTGTATTATAGTAGGATCATTTATTATTATACCACAATATTTCAAAATTCTAGCAACAATATTAGTTTTTTCAGATATATCTAGTGAAAAATCTGCAGATCCTTGTGCTTCATATATATATTGCCCAACATTTCCAATTGTAAAATTCCAAATTGGATCAATAGGATTTGATATTCCATTAACAGTAATACTATTTGGAAGTGGATCTATTTTTAAAATTAAACTATTATATTGACTAGAAACAAGCGTTAAAACATCCCCTTGATTTAAAGAGTTCGCTTGATTAAAAGTAAGAGTACCTACAGTGTTGTCTCCTGGATTAGTAGGATTGTAAGATGTAGCAAAAGTATTAGGTAAAACATTAGTACCTATAACCTGAAGAGGCTGCATGGTACCTGATGTTACTGTTACAACAGCGCTATTTAAGTTAGTCGTAGATTGATTAACTGTTGCAGTTGCTAAAACCTCTTGAACATTAGCGTTTGTAGTGTAATATATAGGATATTGTTTAGTAGGCGCAGTTAACCTAGATCTTTTTATAGTGTTAAAATCTTTAACACTTACGCATTGTGCTATAGGGGAAGGATTTGCACCAGTTGAATTGTAATTACAAACTACGTTTCCTAACTTATAAAGTCTATCAGTTCTTTGAGGTACAAAAGCATTTACAGATGTGCTATAGCCTGTATCATAATAAAAATTTATCTCATTTTCAAAAGGATATAACTTATAGCTCAAGTCCTTATAAAGATTAAAAAACTCAGTATCGTTTTGCGTGTTGTTTTGGTTTAATCTGTTTAATTGATTACCGTCAGGAAAGTATGAAGCAAGTATTTCGTCTTGTACTTGCAGCGCTAAACTATTAAACTCAGTAGGAGTTATATATCCTCTTTGTTCTTTGTTCAATATGTACAAGACTGTAGTATATACTGTATTTATGTTTACCGCCATATTAATTTTTTTTAATACTAAAAAGGCGGCCGAAACCGCCTATATTATAGTATCACTTGTTTTTATAGTTTTTTATCTATAGATTTATAGATCTCAACACCTTCGTCTGTTTTCAAGAAAGCAGCAAATGCTGAATAAGGGTTTTCATCAAAAGGTACGTTCATTAATTTTCTCCCATTTGATCCCCACATAAATGTTCTTTGATCGCTAGACAATCTAATTATACCAGCTTCTTGAGCTCTAATAGCTAGATTTCTTAATTGAACATTTTCATCATTAGCTAGACTAATAAAAAGCTGAGGATTACTTCTTGCAAATAAAAGTAAATCTCTTTTAAGTTCTTTAGAACTCATACTGTTAACTTTAGACCCAAGCTCAACTCTTAATATTGCTTCAGCTTGATCTATGTCTATATTTCTTGCCGCGTTTAAAGCATCTATTTGAAGATCTAATATTTCTAATTGATCAACTGCTTCTTCTACAGCACTATATTCATCATACATTTTACCTTTTAAAGGGTGATATAATGATAATAGTTTTTGAAGATTTTGTTTTTCTTTTGGAACAACTAAGTCTCCATCTCTAAATATAATATGCCCCAGAGTAACCTCTCCTTTTTGTTCATCTACAAGTGGTGAGTCTTGATTTGTTGCATATCTTATTTCTCTTTGTTTACCTGTTTTTTCATCAAAATAAAGTAAGGCATGTTTTCTTGTATGCTTACCAGGTATTGTAAAGGTTATAGGTGATTTATTATTTTTTAAATAATAAACTCTTGTTTTAATTTCCCACTCAGGTTTAGTAGGTTTTGGTGGTGTTTTTGTAACCACTTCCTGAGGTGCAACCTCAACAGTTGTTTCTGCTGTAGCTTTTTTAGCCATAATATGATAAAATTAAATAGTTAATAAAAAATCCTAGGGCCACTCTCACGGTGTGACCCTAAGATTTAATTTAAGAAGTAATTACACTCCTTTGAATAATACAAAGTTGTTAGCAGCTTGTACAACTAAACATCTTTCTGATAGGAAGTTTACTTCCATAGCATCAAGAGTAGATGTAAATGCGCCACCAGCAGAACCAGTCAACCAAGACTTCATACGACGATCATCAGCTTGTGAAGCTCTGTATCGTACATGTAAGAAAGGTCTACGGATATTAGTTCCTAGTACTTGATCGTATACTGTTGATGTTCCAGCAGGAATTAAAACTCCTTCAATAGAATTAACACCAACAATACCTCCACGAGTTGAAGCGTCGTTCAAGTATTTCCAGTCAGTTTTGTAGAAATCATAAGATCCTCTTCGGAAACCGCTGAACCCTAAGTTCAATGCCATTTCTTCTGAGTTTTCAAATAAACCAAATGCAGTACCGCCGGCAGTTCCACCAGAGATTGCAGCTAGCATATCGTCAAAATCAAGAGCTGTTTGTCTTTGCAAGAAAAGCATGTTTTCTTCAATAGCACCTTGAGTATCTAAGTTTTTCAAGATAGCATCAAAATCATCGATACCAGCAGCGGCAGTAAATCCTACTTGAACGTTACCGCGGTCTTCAATAGCAGCAAATAAACCTTCACTACCAGGTAACTTTGCAGCTCCTAGATTTGTAGCCGTAGCAGTTAAAGCAGATTTTTCAGCTTCTACCATAGACATCTCTAAGTAATCTTCAAAACGTAGTCTTGTTTCAGACTCAGCTTTTAAATACCATAAATATCCAGATGTTCCGTCTTCTGTAGCAACTTCCACCCATCCAATTTGTGCCATATCAGATCCAGAAACCGTGTATTGGCTTCTAAGAATTAATGGTGTATTTGAAAATTGAGTAAAGCTAGGATCTACAGATACGTATCCATTTGCAGCAGCACCAGCAGCAGCAGTGTTAGACGTAATTGAAGTTCCTTTGCCATAAGCAGAACCATAAACAAAGATTTTAATTCCAGGTCCAGCTGTAATTCCGTTACCAGCAACTAAACCTGTGTCATTGAAAGCAGCTACTTTAATGCTAGCACCACCAAAACCGGCAGCACCATCACCTAGAGTACTTTCAATAACTAAAGCTTTAGCTTCTGCTCCACTTACTGGATCTAAAACAACAACAGTGTCGTTTACAGAAATAACGTTAGTTACGCCAGCTCCAAAAGCAATAACGTTTGTCGCAGGTGGTCCTGCAACATCTCCTGCTACTTGACATCCATCATAAGAAATGTGTAATCTATTTTGTTCAGACCAAATTACTTGATCAGATGTCATTGGCATTTCAGCGCCAACCATGCGCAAGAAACCTGATAACGTTCTGTTTCCATAACGCTCCACTTCTTGTTCATAAACTTCAGGTAAGTACTGCTGAGCGAAGGTATCACTATCGCCGACATTAGCACCACCGTTAAATTGTAGGTAGTTAGAATCTAAAATCTCTTGTGTTTGAGATGGGATTATACTACCAAATTGAGGTTGTAAACTCATAATTTTAAATTTTTATTAGTTAAATTTTCTAGTTTTTATTTTTAATTTTGTAGAATCAGCGCCAGAAATAGATTTAACCTTAAGTCCGTTTAAATAAACTTCACCTTGTTTTGACCTAGCTTTAGTATCAACTGGATTTTTTGATTTACTTACAACGTCCTTAATGGCGTCAGCTTTTCCTTGCTCATAAAAATGAGCCGCTATTTTATCTACGTTTTCAGCAGCATACATAGCTTTGTGATAACCAGAAGTATCTACAACATTACCTTTATCATCTAAGAACCTCTTAATTAGATTGTTAATGTTAGACTGGTTTTCTGCAACTTTATCGACATTTTGAATATTATACTTATATTTCTTTTCGCCTACATTGATATCAAAACCTTTGAAATCATCGCTAAAAAGTTTTCGTGTATTATCTTTAAATAATTGATGCTGTTGCTCAGCTTGTTTTTGCTCCTTATTGTATCTATTGAAAAAGTCCATAGCTTTTTGTTGATCTTGAGTAACGCCCGGTCTCAACTTGATCTCGTCGTAATATTTACTCTTGGTTTCCTCTAAAAAGTTTTTGGCTTTTGCAACTTCTTCTTTAAACGCAAGTTTCTTTTTGCGTATATCCTTATCT
>Ga0181418_1000135_pt1 | contig 22639 bp, 9 predicted proteins | sample 41SPOviralmetaG_FD_130143 | JGI IMG/M metagenome (GOLD analysis project Ga0181418, IMG submission 130143) | Marine viral communities from the oligotrophic San Pedro Time Series (SPOT) site, San Pedro Channel, CA, USA - 41 SPOT_SRF_2013-03-13 | ecosystem: Environmental > Aquatic > Marine > Strait...
CCAGTAGCATATTTTACATTTGCTAAATTTGTACTGGAATTTGCTGTGTAAGTTAAAACATTTGAGCTTGTACTTAATGTAGCAGTTGCAGTTACAGTAACTAACTCTTCACTTGTTGTATTGAATGTAAATTGTTGTGGCTGTGACTCTGCAAAGCCTACTGTATCACCATTTACTAAATTATAAACACTTGTACTAATCTGCATAGTACCTGAACTTGCAGTAGTGTTTGCTGTTGCAACAGAGCTGTCTGTTATTGCTGGTGTAATATTGCTTATACTCAGTACACTATTTGGTTCAATACGAGTAATATTTGCGGCTACCATGTTTACACCCGCAAAGTCTGATATTTTTACACCTTTTTTATTAACTACTTCCTGGTTAGTCCAAACAACAAACTGATCTGATAAATCTGCATCTCTAATTACCAAATGGTAATCTAGGTATCTGTTGTTGTCTGTTCCGCCTATGGCATTGTTATCAACATAACTAAACAAGTCAACATCATTTAAGTATAAGTATGCTGTTTCAGTATCATCATCTTGTTCAACAAAACTTAATGTTGAGTCTGTATCTTTTAATTGGAAAACATTCCAATCCTGATTTTCTGCTTTAGCAACATGAATAGTATCGTTTGCTTCAGGTGTAAATCTTATATTAGGGCCAAACAGTTGACTTATGCTAGGTATATTAAATGCACTAAATGTTACATTATCTGTATTAACATATCCTGCGTTTGGTAAAGGATTAAATTTGCTGTCTGTAATACCTAATGCACTTACATTAGATGTAGTTTTCCAAAGTTCATCTGATCTTAGTCCAGAAGGTTTTTTGAGGAATCTGTTATTGTCGTCTATATCTATTAATATTATTTCATCGTCACTTACATCTGGTGTTATTTCATAATTTCTAACTGGTTTAATTATAGCAGTTATGTCATCATTTGTTGCTACTTTAATGTTTAAATTTGCTCCAGGTATATCTCCCATAAATGAATCTACAAAGTCGATTGTGGAATGTTCTACAACATAAACATTTGCATCTTTAGATATTTTTCCTTGTGGTAATATTGTAACATCAGGGAATACTACAGAATTATTCGTTAGTGTGTAATATATAATATCGCCTTCATTTTCAATATAATCTCCGTCAATGAAAACATCAACAAAAGCATAATCATTGTTGTCTATAGTTGTTTGGTTTGTAGTATCAAAACTTGTACTACCATTAATAATATTTGTTACGTTAGCCGCCGCTGTTGTACTTAACGAATAAGTTGCTACGTTTCCACTTACTGCATTAGGTGTCTCTTGAGTTGGTTTTATTTCCCATCTGTCTCCAGCATCATAAATTGCTATAGTATCAGCATGATTTCTTAGTTGAACATTTGCTCCACTATCTACTATTTTATTTGCACTATAAGTTGTATTATCTATAGTAACTGTAATATTTCCTGTTTGTAGTTGATTATTTGCTGTGCTTACAACATAATTTGTACCCACAGTATTATTTGCTGTTAAAACTTTATATCTTTGCCTTGGTTGGTACCTTTTTGTATTTCCTAACTGTAATTTGCCTAATGTAACGTTACTGTTATTATCACTAAGACTAAAATCATTACCTTCAATCTTTAAATAAGTTGCTTCAAAATAAACTGGAGCAACATTTGATAAACTAACATTATTATATTCTGTAGCAATTACTAAGTTACCGTTTGTAACTGTAGTACTGAATGTTCCTGCAGTACTTGTGGCTGTACCAGTATCTAGTTCTAGTTTATATACTGTAGTACCATTTGCTATTCTGGCATTTGCAGGATATGAAGTATTTGCATACCAATTTACAACATTTCCTGTATTATCACTTACACCAGTAACAGTAATTATACTTGCTGTGATGTTAGAGTTCATGTCTGCATTTGTATTAATAAGTGTGGCAACATTGGCAATATCTGTAATACTACCTAAGTTATATGTTGCCGCGTCAGTACCTGCACTATAATTACCAAAATGGTCTGTGACAGTTAAACTTCCTAGTCCTGAAATATTTGTAACATTACTGCTACCACTAAGATAAACGTTATTTAAATAATTGTCATATGCCTTAAATGTAATACTAGCAGATGAAACTGCATCTACTTTAGTAAATAATTGGCTAGTATCATTAGTGCTAATATCTGCATTTGCTGTTGAAATATTTAATGATGCGTCTGCTGTATATCCTGCACCAGGATTAGTAACAGTTATTGAGCTTATCTCTCCAACACTATTAAGATTAGGCACAACTGTTGCAACGTTACTTCCTGTTGTAGGATTACTAATTGTGATAGTTGGTACTTCAAAGTACCTGTGTTTTGCATTAACAACCTTTACACCAGAAATTGTTCCTGTTGTATCTTGTGGGAAAGCAAGTGTTATAAGTTGTGGATCTTGTACTACATTAGCACGGTTTAAATTTATTTCTATACTTTGGTTATTTGCAACGTCTCCAAAATCACCAACTTTTATGCACCACTCATCGTAAACGTTCATATCTCCCTGAACAATTTTACTACTTCGTGCAATCCTGCTTAAACTGGTTTCTGTACCTTTGTTTTGAATCATTCCTTTATAGAATTCAAACTGGTTGTCGTCTGTAATATCTAATTCATTTAAGTATGTTCTTTCTTTGTAACCATAAATTCTTCTACTTGCTTCATATACGTCTCTTTCTACAGGTACAAATCCTAATTCACTGTATCTGCCCATTGTTTGTGCAAGGTTATCTAAGTTAGGTATAAGTTCATCGCCATTTACAATAAATCCTTGTGTACTTAATTTACCGTCCCAATTTACTGTTCTTGTTGCTTTTAATTTTATTCTGTTTTGTCGTTGATTTAGTACAGGATCATAAATTGTATCTGCAAAGTCAGTTACATTATCTATGACCATTGCATGTTCTATTTCTTTACTGTATAATACAATGCCGTATATTTCTACTCCTGTTGGAGGAACAATTTCTATACTTGTTCCTTCTCTTAAAATATCACACTCTGTAGGCTCTATTGCTTTACCAGTTTGGTCTACTATGGAGAACATGTCTCTTTCTGATCTGTTTACTTTTGCCACAAATCCTGAAGGTGGTGTAAATTTACATTTACTTGCCAATGGAGAAAGTTCTATAGTATTACCTACCTGCCAACTACCTGTTGTCCAGAATAAATATTGCTTCGCACCAAATAACCAATCTCTTGTATCGCCTATGCTAACATCATAATTTGTTAAGTCATATCCTGCTCTTGCTTGGAATCTTCCTAAAGCAATTAAGAAATTAAATAAACTTTGCGTATCAGTATATTCTGTTTCATAGTAAACACGTTCAACAACATCTGTTGATTGCTGGTAGTATGTTGCTGTTGCACTTTGTTCTTGCGGTAATGAACTTATTGATTGCCAAAATAATACGTTAAATGTTTCTGCACTTGGCACGTCAGAAGTTGCTCTGTAATACCCACCATTATGTATAACATAGGAATTATTAGAGTAAGATACGTTTGCTGTCCATGGGCTATGACTTACTGTGTTTCCACCTACTTGTACACTTTCTGTGGGACCATTTGTATTTAATTGTAAAGTATCAAAATATCCTGATTTTTTATCATACCCTCTAACTTTCCAGCCGTCTGTAGTTTTTTCAACAATTACACCACTATAATAGTTTCTGGTTTTGTATGCTGAGTCATGTATATCAACTGTAATATTATCTTCTGGTAAAATTAAATTTGTTGATGAACCAGTAGCACTATATTGATCTAATGTCAATCTCATAGTATCTTTGTCTACAAATCCAGCAAATCTATGGCCTAATTTTATATTTAAAGTTCTTAATTTTTGTGCAAAATTATCTGAACTGTTAAGTCCCTGGAAGTTTAACCAGGAATTTATAAACTGTGTATAACCAATATTTGTTATTAGTTCGCCGTTACTGTCTTTATCACCATGTATTAGGAAATCTGTTGTGTCTGTAAACAACCATTTTTTCCTAGACACCGTACTGATATAACTTCTTGCATCTGCAGAAGGTTTTGTAATTTTAGTTGGATCTGAATATACTGTAGCAAATATACCAGGTTTAGCAATTAATAATGCTTCAACAACTGCAAACGGGTACTCTACTGAATATTTCCATGCATTTTCTACAGGAGCACCGTCACCTATTCTCCATGGATCATTTATATTATTTGTGGTAGTTTGTACTTCACTAAATTCGCTCGTTATGGCATCTGTTGCCGTTGGATCAAAGTTTGCATTATTGCTGTGACTGTTTAAACTTGGAACATTAAAATACTGGTTTGCATAAGTTGTAGTTGCACTATGTAAGTCTTTCCAACCTCCGCCCACATGATATGGGAACATAGGATTACCAGTATCATCTTGTGTGCAAACATAATACTGTATTGCTGTGCTAGGAGAATCTGGTGTTTTACTATATCTTACATTAAACTTACCTCTATTACTACCACCACCAACATAGCCATTTGCGCCGTCATTATCTGCTTTGTATTCGTAATCTTCTGTAAATTCTCCTGTATGAGCGCCACCTGGCCCTGAGGGTCTTGTTCCTGCTTTTAACTCGAAACAACTTTTAATGTTTGTTATAGTATTATCTATAATCTCTCCATTTGCGGCCACATTGGTATAACCATATGGACCATAAATTGGTAAGCCATCAAAGGCCCAACCCACTATACCTGAGTGTGTTGTTGCATTACCCCATGCTGTAGAACCTACTACATCAGCATTTAATGTAATATAATGTTGTATTCCGTTACTATCTGTATTTCCTAATGCAAAAGGACTATTTTCTGTTTCTACTTTGTTATAATGATATGCTGATACTGTCCCGTCTTTGGCTGTCCATACCGCAGTATCCTGTATATTATAAATAGGTTGTCCACTATTTGTTACTGCTACAGCAGGACTATTCATTGCTGTACCTACATTAGCAAGACTACCTAAATTTCTTCTAGGTATAATATAACTTAATTTTTGTTCTTTAGCATCTATATAAGTTGCATTGGTATCTGTTATTGTTATACTGTGACTTACAATATTTTTACTTTCTAAATACACATTAGAATTATCAAATGTTAAATTTACACCATCTAGGCTTTTAAAACTTGTTGTTACATAACCTAAACTTGTATTAGGTGTTGTATTTGTCCATGTAGGTGTTAATGTTGTACTTCCTGTTGTTGCTATATCGTAAGGTGATTTTAATGTTGCAGTACTTGTTACTGGCAATATATCTAATAATCCTATTCTTATAAATGGATTAAATTCTACTTTTTTGTATAGTTCATTTGTAACGTTATCCCTTACACCACTTACTATTTTTCCTTGCTCTATATCATTCCACATAGGTGTATTACTACTACCATAGTCTGTATATGTTGCAGTAATATATGTGGTATCCCACCAAGTTGGCTTTTCTGTGAAGCCAAGCATTTCCCAAGGATGGGTATGTGGTCTTACAGTATCGTAATAGTACTCGTACCAACCTCTCCAATGTCCTGGTAGGTTCCCTGAACCTCTGTAGTTCCAAGTGAACTCGTTTGTTAAGTCATAAAAATCATTTTTTATAGGGTCAACATTATTTTCTGTTATCCAATTATGGAAATTTAGATTTAATAAATCGTTCCAATCTGAACTATCATAATCTGTAGTTCTAAAATGTCCTGGGCGTATATTGATTGCACTATAATTGCCCAAACTGTTTGCATTTCTAAATTCTGCTTTTGCAGAGTTGTATAATCTGTTTTCAAATTCTAATATTATGTCGTCTCGTCTATCACCTAATAAAGCCCTTTTACTTCCGTCATGTCCTACTAATAGTATTTGTGCTGTTTGGAAACTATTATCTGTTTCTTTTACTGGTTGGTATAACGGATATAGGCCCAAAGCACTTGGTGTTGGTGGGCACTGAGCACTATCTCTTTCCGAGTCATAAAACTTAAAGGTTAATACATCACCAGTTTTAAAATCTCCAATAGATAATAAACTAATTGTGATAGGATTGTACGACGTAAATGTGTAGTCTTTATCAACACATAATAAAGTTCTATCAGTTCCTCTGTCTTTGTAAACCAATAAACTATTTTCTATTTTATCTAAATCATAATATAATGTAGGAGTGTAGTCTACTATATTTGTATCTGTAACCGTTACAGTTTCTTCATAAAAATTATCACCAAATGGTAATAAATATGTTTCATTAAATACTTTTCTTCCTACACTAAATGATATTACATTTCTTAATACTTTTTCTAACACAAATTCATTAGATAAATTTGTAACGTCAAAATTATTAAAATAATTATCTAATTCATTAATGAATCTTTTCTTATATTTTGCAAATTCTTGTGCATTAAATCTTATAGAGTTTACAAGGTTATGAGGTTTATCATCTAATAGATATGCGCCTAGTAAAGTATCTTGTGTTGTTTTTACTATGTCTGTTGCATATTGTAATTCTTTATCAGTACTGTTAAAATTGTTTACAGATAAAACATTACCTGTAAACCCTTTCTGAGACTTCATATAATTCGAAATATGGTCTAAATACTCAGGTTCTGAAATAGTTATTGTATCAGTGTTAAGAGGATTTGCTCTCCAACTTAAAGGCAGGTCATATTTACTAATACTATTTTCTGCAATTAATCCATTTTTAGATTTAACACTTACATCAATAAGTGTGCCTTTTACAAAATCAAAACTGTTAAATTTAATAAATCCGTTTCCATCATAAGTAAAGTTTGTATTAGTGACACCATCTATCTTTACGATTATGTCATAATTACTACTGTTATTAGCATCTGCATCTGGTACGGCACCGGCAAAGTATATAAGTTTTTGATTGTCTACATCAACTGTATTAATTTCATAATGTGTAGAAATACGTTGTTTATGCCTTTTATTTGAATTTTTATATAATGTATGATATTCTACAGTAGGTTTTAATAATTTGTAATAAAAGTAACCTTTTTGTTCTGTTCTAGTACTTGCTCCAACGGCTGTATATTCATATGTAGAAGTAAGTGCAAAGTTTTCGTATTCTATTTCACTTGCACTCTTAAATGCTTTAAAACTTAATGGGAAGCCGTACTCTGTGTCGTTTGTTCCTGTACTTATTTTATGAGCAAATAACTTATTACCTGTAAAGTTATTAAGTGGATATAAACTGCTATCGCCTAAATAAGACTTATCATCTTTATAGAGATTAAATAAAGGTGCTGTTGATCTATTTGGTTTAGATTGTGCTATCTTTAAACTAGTTCCATCATAGTAATATTCTGATCCTATGAAGTTTACTCCTCGATGTACACTTACAACATCTCCTGTTGTAAAAGTGTCTACAACACTAAATGCTAGTGTTGAACCTGACGTTGTGATTTCGTATATGTTTTTGTTTATTGAACTATCTTCGTTAGGAAATATACATCTGTACTTAGGTGTAACATTACCGGCAAGCATTGGAGTACCGTCAATTAATGTAGTTGATTGTAAATTTTTTGCTTGTTCAAATGTAAAATCTGCTAGTGACAAATCAACATTACCTTTGTAAGTTGTTCCATGATTATACAATTCTAAATCCGCATCATATTCTAATATAGGTCTTAATGCTCTTTTTTCCTGATTAGGAATTCTGTCTTCTGAATCTAAATAATTGTCTTTATGCCACCAAAAGTTATTTCTACTCCAAATGTTATTGTTGGTAGATCCTTTACCTAAATGTATGTAATCTTTTCCTGTAATATAGGAATATGGAGCAGACCTACTTACAGTTCTGTCAATTAGTTTAATACTACTTCCTACACCCTCAACAATGTAATCTATATCTTTTGTAATTGTTGTTGATATAACATAATTGCCACTAAATCTAACAATCATGCCGTTTCTAAATGCTTTACCACCTGCAGGCGTGTATGTTTTTTTATTTGTTATGTGTTGCTCTACATCAATATAGTTTGTGACGTTTCCTGTAATACTAATTGCACTAGGCCCACTAGTATGAGTTATTGTACCACCTGATGTCCATGTTGTGAATCCTGAACTATCTAATGGTGTTCTTATATCTTTATCAGTATAAAGTTTAAATGTTCTTGAAGTAATTTTTTCTACATAGTAAGTTTGGTTATTGACTTCAGTCATGCCACTTACACCGGTAATAAGTATTTTATCGCCTGTATAAAAATTATGGTCTTGATTAGTTGTTACTGTAGCACTTGTACTTTTTGTAATATCAGCCGTAAATGTATAAGTATCTATCGATGCATCTTTTACAAAAGTGTTTCCAGCAGTAAAGTTTCTGTTTGCAATATAATAATCTGTTCCATTTTTTATAACATCATTTGTGACATAACTATTACCTGCTGTCCAAACCTCAACATTATGACAATTTGCTGTTGTTTCAGGATCAAAATAGTATTCTTGGAAATTGATTAATTTATCAGTATCAACAGGTGGCATGTATGCCTGAAAGTCTGTTGAAAAAATCTTATCCTGATTAATAGTATTTGCGCCATATATTTTTAATGTGTTTATATACTCATCAAAAAACACAAAGTCTTCACTTTTACCTGTTGTTAAATTTAATGTATTTACAACTGGAGATAAACTATAAAAAGTTCTATCTATAGTAGGTTCTGTAAGATAAGCAATATCCACATTGTGGTCATCACTAGTCTTTTTACCTATAAAGCCAGTTATAATTTCACTATTTGCTTCTGCAAAAAGTTGCTCAACAGTACTTTCAAAAAAGTTTTTTACTGCTGTAGTTTGATTTACTACTGGTAATTGTTCGTAAATTTTTGCCATCTTTACCTATCAGTTCTTAATGTTTGTGAAGTAATTTTTTCTACTATTGCTATATCGTCAACTGTTGCAGTACTAATAAATAATTCATTAGGTTCTGCTTTTACTTGGAATAAATCTCCAAATGTACCTGCTGTATTTTTTGGCAATATAACTATACTACCAACTGCATTACCTAAGTTTTGATGTATAAAACTTGATAGTTCTGTAAAGTAGAATGTTTCGCCAAACTCCCAATTATTTGCATCAAAATATGTATTAATTAGGTTTATAATTCTTGATTTAATTTCGTTATCACTTAAACTTGTTCCTGGTATTTTTACTATTTTAAATTTAGCCTGGAAAGTATCTTCTGCATCTGCACCAAACAGTAATTTAAATTTAGCACTTCTGTACACTATGGTATCACTAGCACTCTTAAATTCATTAAGTTTTTCAAACTCGTTTGAAAGTTCTTCACTTGTTGGTGAAACAGGGTATGCTGTGCCTGGAACATTAATATATTTTAAAATTTCCTGATAATATGTTTCTGTAAGTACTAGCATTTCAACGACATTACTAATACTTGGATCTATTCTGACATCGTTAGGTGCTGTATGATTCCATTTAAGTATAACATTTTGTGGGTCTTGTACAGCAGTATTCTGTGTACTTGCTCTACCTTCTCGTACAATATAATCAGTAGTTTCATTTAATGTAACATTATTAGGTGCTGTACTGGATTTTTGCATCTGATAAACTTTTTTGTTTGCTGTAACATAAACAACTAGCCCACTATATCTTGTTTGGTCATTGTTTAACTCCTGTGCTATTGCAAGTGTATCTACTATTAAGTAATTTACAGTATTCCAGTCTGTTTGATTTGAGTAACTTTTAGGCGACAAATAATCAGGATCTGTTAAATCTATACCCTCTTCGCCTCTGTAGTCTAAAAATACTCCACTTACTGGTCTATCGTATGTATATCCATCAAAATCTGTATAGTATTCAAAAAATACTAAACTTTGTGAACTAACAAAATCATCATATTGCAATGGATCATCTGGTACTAAATCCTCATCTGAATCTATAGGAGCAACTTTAACTTTTCTAGGGTCACAATATCCATCTGCTTCTTTAAATGTATCTGCGATAGTCCACACAATATCTTTATCAAGTTTTTCTTTATCACTAAAATATATGACTTTTAATTTATCTACACTAAAATTACTACTACTATCTGAGGCATGTAAAAAGCCTACATTTGTTTGTAAATCCCTATACGTTAATGTACCTGTTTGAGCGACTGTATTTGCATTAGATAAAACTAATTTACCAGAAGCGGCTGTGTTTGCCACACCGCCTGTGACACCCCATGAATGGCTTACACCATTTGCGTATGCCTTATAAAATTCTGTTACACCTGCATTAACGTTTTCTTGTCTAAAATTAACCACATTTGCACTATCAAATAAATTATATCCAAATGTTGTATTAGTAAAGTTAATTACTATATTTGCTGGAAAATGTTCTACCCTACCACTTATATTTGCGATAGTAACGTTTGTTCTGTCTGCAAATGGTGTATTATCTTCAAAGAAAGTATTAATAGTAATTGACGCTTCATCAACAAATCTATTATTTGCGATAACGTTAGCAGGAATATCACCGCCTCTTAAAATACCAAAATTACTTTGCCATTCTGTTCCAATATCGTACCATCTATAATTTCTACTTCTAAGCGGTATGTTAGGTAATGTAGAAAGAGGTTTATAAAATTGTGCTGTTTCTTGACTTTGCCAAACTTCTCCTAAATTGTCATTATCGTTGTCGTACCATTTAAATACTTCTGTTACACCAGGTTTAGTATTTAACGTGTTTAGTGTAATTTTATCTCTTACTGCTTTAGTGCTATTATCTGTTACTTTGACACTCTTTACATTATAAAACTTTAAATCTTCTTTACTCTGTATAACATAATCAAGTCCTCTTACACTTACAGAATAACTGTAAGAAGTATTAGATATTGCATTATATTTAAAATGTATAATATAACTGGCGTCTCTTTTTGCGGATGCTGTATCTTTTGCAAAAGCATAACTAAACTCAGGCAATACTCCATTTGTAGGAGCAGATAAATTTTCATTTTGTACGACATAATATTCATCTGTTGCAGGGTCATAACCTAAACCAAAATTTCTTTTATTGTTTAATTCGTTTATAATTGCAGTTTGCTCTGTAGCAGTAAATGTTTTTCTTAATGTGGAAATAATTTCATTTGCCTTCCATCCGTTTGTTACCGTACTGCTTATTGTAATTGGTCCTGTAGATGTACTTAATCCACTTGATAATTGACCATTATTATCTATTTTTGTCAGCCTTACCCATTTGTAATCTGCAACATTGTTTGGGTCAACAAATTTTACAAAGTTATTTTCTTTAAACATTGATGTTTCTGCTGTTGTATTAATTAAAACACTAGTAGTAACACTACCGTCAGCAGATGTTGATTCCGTAATATACCCTGTTGAGCCTAAAGTTTTAACAGGAAGTGTTGCCCAATTTATAGTTCTGCCACTAGTATCAAAGGTAGCAGGTGTTGTGTCTACTACACTTTTTCTAAATGTGTTATATATAAAATTGTTTAAATTTTGTTTCTTTAAATATAATGGCAATATACTATTAACTATCTCTGTTGCTGTATTGTTTTCATTAATTGTAAAATCTTCTGAACTGTTGTTTATATCCGCATAAACAACTCCGTCTTCTGCATAAGACTCTATGCTTTGGAATGTTCCTGTGGGATCTGTAATATCTATATACCTACTATGCCCTGCATGTGTTCTATTTGTCGCCTTTAATTTTTTAATATTTGCAGATTGGCTTGATGGAAATACCTGATAATCTTGAGCACTTACCATTCTGTTTTGCGTATAGAATGTTTCAGGAGCATTTGCCTTAACTGTTGCTAATGTTTCAGGAGGTAAACTGTTATTAACTGCTGATCTTAATCCAAAACTTAGGGTTAAATTATACTGTTCTCCATTAGTATTTTCATAAGGTACTACAACACTTAAATTAGTTGCATCATCAGGCTGTATAGAATATGTTACTGGATCACTTTGTCTGTACCATATTCTGAAAACACCATTAGGTATGTTTCCAAAGTTTCCGTCTGGAAATCTAATTCTTATGCCGTCATTATTTAAATTTTCTACAGCATATAGGTTTCTAGAACCCAATGTTTGACTATTGTAGTTTAATGTTTGTCCCACAGTATTGGGTATTTTAGTCCACTGATTTAATACTGTACCACCTGTGGTAATTTCCTGTACATATACATCAGTTTCATTAATATTTTGAATGTTTATATCTTGAACTCTACTTACAACAGGAGTTGTAAAGTTAAAGTCTTGAAACTGTAATGTACCTTGTTTAAATAACAGGAAGAATCCTGTATTATTACTTGCTATACCTTGTCCATCGTTTCTGTAAAAAATACCAAAGTCACTTAATGGATTAGGTTTGTCTTCGTAAAAGAACTTACCATCATTAAAATCGCCATTTACTATTTCGCATTGTCTGTTTACCCCATTTGCATTTATATTAAATGAGTGTGCTATAGGATTACCAATTACAGAATTAAGTAAATATTTTTCTGTATTGATATTTGCAATTTTACCTGTTTTAACTGGTGCTGTAAATCTGTTTGTGCTACTCATTGCAGAGTTTAATACTGTAATAAACTGCTCGTAACTGTTTGGGTTATTTGCGTCGTCCCAAAATATTTTTTGATTGTTTAATTGGTTGCCTTCACTGTCTGTTAGTGGCTCTGTGGTAGTAACTGCTGATAATTTCATTAGTCCACTTGCAGGAACATTTCTTTTAGGATTATATCCTAACATTCTTGCCAGTTTAAATACTGAGTCTCTTCTTTCGGCTGTTTCTAAAAAATTCTCTCTTGTATTGACATCCATTCTAAATGCAATACTGGTACTTAAAAATGCAAGTAATTCCAAAATTGCAATAAACTCTGAACTCTCAGTATAGTCATTAAAGTTTTCAGGGAAGTTTGTTCTTATATATTCAACAAGTGCTGTTCTTATTGAATCAAAATCGTATGCCTGGAAGTCTACTTGGCTATAAATTTTATAAGCAAGTTTCCAATCTTCTGCCGCGAATAAATTATTTTGTCTATTTACTGTTGCCATTATGCGTCGTCCGTACTACTTGTGACATATTCTAAAAATAAAGTATCTGAACTATTGAGTAATTTATATTTTATTTTTACTTCTGCTTGTATTGAATGATCTAATACAATTAAATTAGTTTCCAGATATGTTACCCTAGGATCACTATTAACTATTCTTTCTATATCTTCTTTTATAATTTCTTGTACTTCAGGATCTTGTGGTTCCATTAAGTAGTCCCAAATTATACTTCCAAATGTGGGTCTCATTATTCTTTCACCAATTCTGGTATAAAAATGATTTAATAAATCTCTCTTTACAAGATCAGCATCTGTAAGGGTATAAGGTGCCCTAACTTTATCAACTGTACTAAATCCTTTAAATAATGTTGCCATGCAAGTATTTATCATATTCATTATAACAAGTTTTAATTAATAGTTGACAAAACAAAAATTTAGTGTATTATGTATATATGAATAAAGTGATCTACTTACATGGTGCTAATGCCAGCCCAGAAAACTTCAATTATTACACTTTGAAGTTGCCTGAGCACCAATTTTTTGCTCCTGCATACGATATGGAAGATGATCCTTTTGATATTGTAGAAATTTTAAGAATCAGAAAGGAAAGAGAGTTTGGTAAAGAGCCTGTTGTACTTGTAGGGCATAGTTTTGGTGGTTTAATTGCCAGTTGGTATGCTAGTGTATATCCGAGGCGAGTTAAACATTTAATTACTATTGCTACACCATGGGAAGGAACTCCTGTTGCAAGAATATTTGCTATGCTATGGAAGGATAAGGTTTTCCAAAACACTAAACCAGGAGCAGAAGTTTTATCTTTACTAAAGGAAAAAAACTTTAATGGTAAACATACAAATATTATTTGTACCAGAGGTTCAAACCCTGTTGCAGGTTTAGGTGGTAAAGCAAATGATGGCATGATATCATGTGATAGCCAGGGTGCAACACCGCCTGGTTTTAAAAATACTCAAAATGTTACTATAGAAGCAGGTCATAGTGAAGTTTTGTTAAATAATACTGTAACAGATATGTTACAAAATATAATCTTTGAGGACTAAAATGGCTGATGTATCCACATTAAATAATACTCTTGAAGAAGAGCTAAGAATTATGCTTGTAGAAAAAAATAATGAGTGTAATAGTTTAAGAAATCATATTGAACTTTTGGAAAAAGCAGTTGCTGATGAACAAGAGCAAAAATACAGGTTGCTTGTTCAAGTTGCAGATCTAAAAATAGAAATTAATAAACTTTAATATCTTTATAACCTAATTCTATATATTTTTTATCTTTAGCAGACCTAAGTAAAGTTCTTAATTGCCTAAAAGAAAGGTTTTTATCATTTACTATGCCCATTTCTTCATGACTTAGTTTAAGCCAATCAGGTGTAGTAAATAATTCTATTTCATACTCTCTTCTTTGTACATAATCTTGTCTAACCTGTACTTCGCTATCAGCACCTACTTTACCTGTTCTCCATCTTTTCATATATTTTGGAACAGTAAAATGATGTCCTTTATTAAGTTCTATAAGTAATTCGCTGTTTGCAAAATTGTTTAGACCTATATGTGATGCAAAACTTGTAAGTGCAAGTAATTGATTTCCACTTACATCAACAGTAATTAATTGAGCAATTTGCTTTTTAGCAAGTTGTAGTTCGCTTCTTAACCCCATATTAGAACCTACAGGACCTATTCCATTTGAAATGTCTACTATCTTGGTGCCAGTTTTTCTATCTGCAAAAATTAAACTAGGCCCATCTACAGTTACATCTATGCCCTTTTCAGAAAGTTTTTCTTTTACTGCTGTAAAGTTATTGCTGTTAATACCCATAGAGCCCATTGGTAAACCTGATTGCTCATCTACTGCATAATTAGGATGTCCACTTTTTAATTTATCAGCATGACTTTTAAATTCACCATATTGATCGTAAAAACCTTCTGCTTTGTTTATAGCATCGGTTACTTCTGATACCGCACCCATTATTTCATCTTTCATTTTACCCACATCAAAACCATCAATGTCTATAGGTAAGTCAAAGCCATCTAAACTAAATTGCCCTAATCTGGCTTCCATTTCTTTTATCTGTTTTGCTATACCAATAAACTTATCTCCTAAAGCATTTCCTGTAGGGAATCTAAATGGTGGTATTGCTATGCCCATTGCGGCCATTAAGCCGTCCATGTTTTGTAAACTTGCTAAATCTTGTAAACTTGCTGGTAAGAAGTCACTAATCATTCCTTCTACGTCTGCCATATTAGGTATAAGATCCATCATACCACCTATAGCACCTGCTATTGCTCCAGTTCCGTCGGCAATACCTTGTCCAACAGCATCTGCTATCTCACTGGCTTTACCTACAGCACCACTTGCCTTGTCTTTAAAGCCGTCACCTACTTTATCTCCTTCAGGAGATTGTGTATCTGCAGGATCTTCATCGCCTGGACTTGTTTGTCCTTCATGTGTTTCTGCATCTGCAGATGTGTCTTCTTCCATGGATTCTTTATCTTCTGATTGTGGATCAAATTGGCCGTGTCCTGCATAAGGTTCTGCAGTAATAAGAGTACCAACAATAGATGTAATTTTAGTTTTTGTGCCTGGTCGTTGGCCGCCACTTGTAAGGGCCACATCTCCTTCTCTGTCATACTCTGGTGGATCGCTAGGTTGATCTTCTTGCTCAACACCATCTAAAGGCGTAGCAGTCATTTTTAATACATCTAATCCTGTTAATAAAGGAGCAGGACCAGTATTTAAATTAATAATGCCTCCTGATATACCTGTTAATGCTGATGTAATGCCTACTGCTGGAGCGGCCATGGCCACAACACCTGCTTTTGCATTAATATCAACACCCATTGTGGTGCTGGATATAGATGTTGCTGTACCACTTAAAGTTTTAAACATGTTACCACTGTTAATATCTACATCTCCGCCTACTGCTGATAATTGTGCATTACGAGTTGCTAACATACTAACATCTTGATTAGCATGTAGCATAATACTACCACCTGAGCCACTTGGTCCTAAACCTAGTTTGGCTAATGTTTCACCTGTATAATCTCCACCAATATTATCACCTGCGGCCTTCATTCTGATATTTTGGCCTGCCTCTAAAACTATATCGTAATCTGCTCGTAGATTAAAATTCTTTTTGGCTCTAAGGTTCATATCCCCTTCACCAAATATATTAATATTTCCTAGCATATCCATCTCTACCCAGGATTTGCCATCTTTATTAATTGCGTAGATAGTGCCTGTGACATCATCTAATAAAATTTGTTGTCCTTTACCACTCCTGATTCTGATCATTGCTGACTGAGGATCATCGTCCATTATAAACTGATGTCCTGCCTGTGCAGGTTTAACACCGTCTTTACCTCTGGAACCTTTTGTAAGAATACCTAAAACTTGACTTGGTGTATCTCTTCTTGAACCTGCCGTTCCGGCACCCCTAAGAGCGTCATTTATTAAGCCTTGTTTTGTAATGGCTTCTGCCATGTCATGATGTATAGGTCTTAAAATATCATTATGCCCAGGCTGTTCTGAATATTTGTTTTTTTCTGCTACAGGTGTTAAAAAGTTTCCGCCCTGAAAACTTTTACCTGCTGGAATGCCAGGTACCATGTGATTAAATTCTGGTGGTAAGATATGGCTTATTACATATCCATATTTTCTGTTACCGTCTGCAAAACATACTAATACCATACTGCCAATGTCTGGCGGCTGAAACCACATACCATAACTTTGCTGAGTGTTTTCAAATTTTTCTGTATCGTCTGATTTTACATTGTCTACATTAGATATTCCTCCAAAAGGAGTAGCAAATCTAACCTTTTTAATTGACTTTACTTTTTTGCCTGTTGTTCTGTGTAGTGCAGGTATTTCAACATCTATTGAACCTGTTAAAAACTCGTCTTTATTATTGACAACTTTAGCCAAATAAATACCATTGTCTATAAGAGCCTCTTTATTTGGATCAGGATCGCTGTATGCTGAACCTAAAATTTTATTGCTGTAATCACCTTTAGCCATAATAGTTACCCATTACCCCTTCTTCTTTTCTCTTCAGCATCTGCCTCTTTTTTCCAGGCCACATAAGCATCATATTGCTCTTTTGTAATTTTTTCATCTTTAAGTAATGATTGAGGTGTTGCATCTTCGTTCGCCGCCAGAGCCCCTTGTACATATCTGTGACTTGGTTGTCTAGCATCAGTATCCGTAGCACCTTCTCTATCACTTTCTGAAACAACACCATCTTGTAACTTGGCTGAGAACCCTGTACGGTTTTCATCTATATACCTAAAGTTACCATCTCTTTGCATGTTGTTTAAACTTATTGCTGTTTCTTTTACACCCATAATGTCCATGGTATAAACACCATTATCAAACTTATGTGTTACGTTTCTTACCTGATATATTCCAGATATAAAGTAAGATGTTCCGTCTCCTTCTTTAATCCATAAACCTGTATTGTTATCTTCGTTTTCTACATCAGGATCAAATAACCTTGGTGAATTTAAACTAAAAAGGAAAAAATTATCTGTTGTAGTTGTTAAGTAATTATTACCGTCTTCATCTGTTTCTTTTAATTGCTGGGAAGTAAATCCTACAGGAGTTTTAGTTGTGCCGTGTTTGTGTACCGCTCTTCCTAACCACCAAGGATCGCCTCTTAATTGCATTTCTAATTTCATTAAAAACTCTATTGCTTGATGTTGATCATAAAGATATGTAAACAAGTTGTTCTTTATACCCTTAGTGGTACCTACATTACTGAATCCTGTTTTATATTCGAATTTCTTTCTTTGTGCTACACCATCTGTAATTTCTTTGTCTGCTTCTGGTTCGTCTTTACTTTTTCTATCTTCTTTAAACTTTTGTCCTCCATCCGCTATTTGCTCTGCATATTTTGTGTTACCTATTAGATCTCCGCCATAAACAAAACCTGATTGTGAAGGACTAAATTCTTCACTTTGTGTTACAACATTAGCCTGATTTGTTTCTTTTCTTTGTGCAGTAACATTATCTGCTATTGCTTGTGCTGTTTCTTTTTTAGACAATGCTTCTTCTAGTTCTTTTGCGGCCTTTCCATTACTGTTTGTTATTAAATCTTTAATCTTTGATTCTGTAAAACCAGCCGCACTACCTATTTCTTTAAGGTATGCTTCTCCTTTTTCTACATTTGCTTTTAATTTTTTTAATTGATCAAAGAAACTGCCACCTTGTTCATCTTGTGCGGCTTCTTTTAATTTTTCAATACCTCCTTCGTCTAGACTTTCATCTTTAGGTACTGGTGTAGATTTTAAAACACTAGCGGCATTTAAACTTACATCTCCTAACATACCTCTATCTGGAGGTAGTAGTAATGCTATGCCTTCGTTAAACTGAATATTGCAACTTAAAATTTGATCGTTTCTGCCAGTAAATATATATTCGTATGCCTTTTGAATTTTCATTTGATTAACTCTGGTAGTAGTTTGGTCTTTAGATAAATTATTATTACTGTCTACTTCCCAGGGAAAAACTGCTATGTCTGTTTTATCGCTCATAAAAGTGTATGCGTTTAAATGTGCTAATTTGTAGTATTGCTTTTCTTTCCTGTCGTAATCCATGTATTCCATACTACCATTAAAATCATACCAACATATTTGTTTTGTTGCATCTGTTTCTTCTTTTGAAGGATCCTCAACGTCTGTTGCTCTGGTTGCCTTTTGCATAAACTCTTTATTCATAGACAACAACAATCCTAATACTCTTGTCATATCCATGCCTTCTTTAAGAGTAAGTTCTATCATATTTGTTTCTGGATTTTTATTAATAGAGGATTTATTTTCTCTAGGCTTCTTTGCTTCTTCTTCTGCTCCTTCTGTACCTTCTTCTGCCGCCTTTTCTGTGACTGCTAAATTTGTTACTTTGGCAGTAGTTTCTGTATCTTCAATATCTAGAGACTGATCTGTAATGTGTTCTAACCCTGGCACATTATAATTTTGTTTTATTGAGGCAGATGAATCCACACCTGTAGCCGCGGCAACGGCCCCTCCAACAGCACTTCCGGCTCCCGCAACACCACTTGTTGCAGATCCTTCTTCTAATCCAAAAGATATCCTTTGTGGTTTTCCTTGCTCTAAATTATAAGTGTTGGTTTGATTTTCTAGGTCTCCAAGCATTTGGCCTATTGTGGTGCCTACTATTGTGTACATTTTACTTGTTCTAAAAAATGCATCTGCTGTGTACATATCATCTTTGACAACAGTTGAAAATTCGTATGTAGACCCTGCTTCTGTAATTTCCATTGAAAAGTTACTCAGCAATAAAGGATATACAAATGGCCCTGTAACATTTCCTATTATTTCGCCACCAGCAACATCTGTTTCCCAATTATCTGGATCTAAATTAGATTCTTTCCTGCCTCTGAAACTTACTTCTAAAAACATAGGACAATCCATAGCATCAGCAGGAGCACCTAAATATGTCCGTGCTTTTACTATTTGATCCGGGAAATCAGCCGCATTAGGCTGTGTAATTGTAAAATTAACTGTAGAAGCATGGCTTCCACCTGAACCACTTGGTACTGTGACTATCTCTACACCGTCTATACCTACTTCTGTTACACCTGTTTCTGCAAGTACTACTGTATCTGAAGGATCGTCTGTATCCATACGATTGTTTAAATAGCCTGTTGCTCCTGTGCTTTGACTATTCCCGTCACCTGGGCTTACATCCTGTCTTGCATCTTCTGATGATGTGACTTCGGTATCTTCAGTTGTGCCTGCTTCTGAACCTGCTGAGCTATTTTTACTGCCAGGTCCAATCATATAAAGTTTTAAATGGTATGTTGGTAGGTCGACAGTATCTAAAATATTTCCTAGTACTTCTCCAATATATTCGTTTACTATTAATGGTGGTTTTTTCTTATCAGTATTCAACCATCCTTTTTTCTCTTCAGTTGTTGTACTTTTTGGATCTGTTGACGAGCTGTCTTGACTGCCATATATGTTTTTGACATTTTCTGAATGATCGTTCATTATGTCAGACATACTAACCTCCTACTACTTTTACTGCTTCTGCTGATGGTAATTTTATAATAGTACCTGCTTTAAAATCTCGTATAGGGTCTTTTAATATATCTGGATTTCTTAATGCAAATACCCACCATAAAGATGTAGTACCATATACTTTGTATGCTAAAATATCAGGTCTACCGTCAACGTCTGCTTGTATTTTATAATCCTCATCATATAATCCTTTAGGCATTTTGGGAAGATTATTTATATCTAGAAACACATCCATTGCACCTGCATTTTTTAAAAAACTAGTTGTACTGTGAAATTTAGCCATTAGATAAATCCGTCCGAGTATGCTTGACCTGAAGTAAGGCCAGTTATGTCAAATCTTTTTCTAAGTTTCTGTGGTGTGTAGTTTACTGATAAGTTGATTGAAACCAGTGCGGCTGTAGGAACATAAGTTACTGTGTCTTTCGAACCCATTTTATAATGTACTGGTACATAGTCAACATCTTCTCCATATTGTATGGAATAATCTTTTACAATTACAGGCACTTTATTAAATCCATGTTCTCCTAAATATTCAAATAAAAGAACAGGTGGTGGTGTTCCACCTACACCTTGCGCCACTGCGGCATCGCCTGAAAAACTTTTTGTAATTACTTTAAGAAATTGAAATACTGCTAACATGTACCTGGCTTCGTCAATATCGTTTGCTGTAAATTCTGAAGCAATTGGCAGTTCTGGTGGTCTACTATTAATATAAGAATGAATAGGATAATTCATACCTTGTAATTCATGTATATTGTAATTAGCACCTGCTGATACGAAAATTTGAGGAGTATATTGCCAAATAAGACCGCCTGAATCTATAATTGGTTGTAATATGTTTGTACCGCCTACTGTACCATCTTGAGCATACTCTATACCATACACATAGTCTGCACCGCCTCTTTTAGGTCTTAGTCTTGCTCTCCAGTCATAATTTTGTTGTACTGGAGATTCATTACCAACTAAATCAAAATTACCAAATTGTTCGCTTTGTTGTTGAAGTTCTTGTCTTAATTGTAATTCACTCAACATTCTTGCACCAAAAAGTAAATTTTGGTCTGGGTTTCTGGGAGGATTTCTTAGTCCTGGAATGAACTGTCCAATAGGACTAGCACCCAGAAGGTTTCCTGCAATTCTTCTTGCATGAGGATTTTTAATGCCACTTAATTTACTATTGGCTTTATTTCCCAAATATCCACTAGCAATGTTTTTTAAAAAACTCATTTAATCTCCTAATAGTTCTATTTATCAATTTTATTAAAACATGTTATAATTATTATTCCTATAAAAATTTCCAGTTTTGCATAGATCTGGTAAATATTAATTGACAATACACTAGAACTGTGTATAATACTAACAATATAAATGAACTATAATTTTGAGGAGAGTTATTAATGGCACAGCCTAAAAAAGTAAACTATCTTAATAACAAAGATATTCTTAAAGAAATCCATAAAAGTAAAATGACATACTGCTGGTTAGCAGATGACAATTATGGATTTTTCGACATCATATTAGAAGATGTAAAAAAGATCAATAGAATCAGTGTAAAAGCCGCAAGAGAAAATAAAGCCGCAAAGATGCAATATGATGCATACCAGGCCGCAATGGCACTTCATGATCCTAAAGATTACAGAAATAAACCTAAGCAGAAAGAATTTGCAGTAGATCCTAAAAGCATAGACAAGGAAGATTTAGTTTTCCGTGTTATGACTATGGATCACATTCCTTTAGAACCAGGCAGGAAGAAAAATCCTAGGAACGAAGCAGAAACTAAAGCAAAAGTAAACTTCCCTCCTTTTAAACATTACGCATACGTTAATGATGAATTAAAGGAAGTTGGAAGAAGTCATTGGGAAGGAGGTTTAGGTAACGGACACTTTAATCCTGAACATGGAAAAATCACAAATAAACTTGGCACTATGTTTTTAAAACTAGTGGAAAGATATAGTCACAGAGGTAACTGGAGAGGATATACTTATGTAGATGAAATGCGTGGACAAGCATTACTGCAATTAAGTTATATTGGTCTTCAGTTTAATGAGCAAAAATCCGATAATCCTTTTGCTTATTATACAGCCGCCGTTAATAACAGTTTTACAAGAGTACTTAACTTGGAAAAAAGAAACCAAATGATAAGAGATGACATTCTTATTGAGCAAGGTCATTTACCAAGTTATGGAAGACAAATACAACACGAAAACGAATTGCGTGAACTCAGAGAGGCCGCAATCGCAAGTCAAACAACTGATACTAACGATTAATTTTTATGAGCCAACTGTTTAAGACAGCGGCTTGTTTTACTGACATACATTACGGATTAAAGCAAAACAGCCGTTTACATTTAGAAGATTGCGGAAGATACATAGACTGGTTCATTGCTGAAGCACATGCCAGAAATGCAGAAACATGTATTTTCCTAGGCGACTGGAATCATCACAGAGCAAGTATTAGTGTTGCTACAATGAATGCTTCAATCAAAGCATTTAAAAAACTTAACGACAACTTTGAAAAAGTTTATATGATTATGGGTAATCATGATCTATAC
>Ga0181418_1000138_pt1 | contig 22500 bp, 34 predicted proteins | sample 41SPOviralmetaG_FD_130143 | JGI IMG/M metagenome (GOLD analysis project Ga0181418, IMG submission 130143) | Marine viral communities from the oligotrophic San Pedro Time Series (SPOT) site, San Pedro Channel, CA, USA - 41 SPOT_SRF_2013-03-13 | ecosystem: Environmental > Aquatic > Marine > Strait...
CTTATTAGGTAATAAAATTGGCATGACTCAAATTTTTGATGAATCAGGAAATATTATTCCTGTAACAATTTTAAAAATTGGTCCATGTGTTATTACACAAATTAAAACAGTTTTAACTGATGGTTATAATGCAATTCAAGTCGGATACGGTGCAGTTCCAAGTAAGTATTTAACACAACCTGAATTAGGTCATTTACAAAAATCAAATATTCAACCTTTAAAATATTTAAAAGAATTTCGTGTTGACAATCTTGAAGAATTTACGGTTGGACAAATTTTAAATGTGGATTCATTCGCTAGTGGTCAGCTTATTAATATTACAGGTAAAAGTACCGGAAAAGGTTTTTCTGGTCTTCAAAAACGTCATAGCTTTACTCGAGGTCCAATGACCCATGGTTCAAAAAATCATAGAGCTCCCGGTTCCATTGGTATGGGTACCGATCCTGGACGTGTTTTACCGGGTAAGAAAATGGCCGGTCAGTTAGGAAATAAAATTACACACATTAAAAAATTAAAAATTATTCAAGTTAATAGTGATGAGAATATTTTAGTAGTTAAGGGTTCAGTTCCAGGTAAACCTGGTAACTTACTAAGTATAGCAGCATCAGAATAATGTAATTTTTATTAATAAAGAAACAATTATAGATAAAAGAGGGTATGACTGTTCAAAAATTTATTAAATATAATTCTTTAGATGTAAATGGCCAAGTCTTAAATGACGAACATCAATTAGAATTGAATGTACTTGAAAAATCTAGTAATTATTTAATACATCGAGATATTTTAAGACATCAAATTTCTCAAAAACAAGGAACGGTTGCAACTAAAACGCGAAGTGAAGTTCGTGGTGGTGGTCGTAAACCGTGGCAACAAAAAGGAACTGGCCGAGCCCGTGCAGGTTCAAACCGGTCACCTTTATGGAAAGGTGGTGGTGTTATTTTTGGCCCAAAACCAAGAAAGACTGTTTTAAAATTAAATAAAAAAGAACGTAAACTAGCTTTACAAACTCTACTATATAATAAACGAAATAATATTTCAATAATTGAAAATCTAGAAAATGCAATTGATTCAGTAAAAACAAAAACATTTTTTACCGTGTGTAAAAATTGTAATGTTGATTTAAATCAAAAAGTTTTAGTTATTGTTTCGAAAAAAACACCAGCATTAAAACTCTCTATCCGAAATATGAAAAATGTGGAATTAATAGCTGCCTCAAATTTAAATACTCTTAGTATTTTAAAAGCCAAACAGATTTTATTAACGCCACTTGCAGTAAACGAAATAAAGGAGACTTATTGTGGTTGATTCTTCATATTTTAATCTTAGTAGTAATGATATTATTAAATATCCTATTATTACTGACAAAGCGACAAGACTTTTAGAAAATAATCAATACAGTTTCATTGTAAATCCATCATCTGATAAAATTACAATTAAAGCCGCAATTGAATATTTATTTGATGTAAAAGTAACAAAAGTTAATACGTGTCAACTTCCAAGAAAGAAAAAACGTGTCGGTAAATATCTTGGTTGGAAATCACAATATAAAAAAGCAATTGTAACTTTAGCAGATGGCGATACAATAAACTTATTCGCAGAAAATTAACAGTTATATAATCGAAATTAATCAAGTTTATGAGCATTCGTCTTTATAAATCATATACACCAGGTACCCGTAACCGAGCATTATTGACTTTTTCAGAAATTACAACAAGTAAACCTGAAAAAAGTTTAATTCGAAAAAATCATCGTAAAAAAGGACGAAATAATAGAGGTGTTATTACAATTCGTCATCGTGGTGGTGGACATAAAAAAAGATATCGTTTAATTGATTTTCATCGTAATAAACACAATATCGAGGCAACTGTCGCATCTATTGAATATGATCCCAACCGTAATGCGCGTATTGCGTTGGTTCATTATGCAGATGGTGAGAAACGTTATATTTTACATCCGAATAATTTAAATGTCGGTGATAAAATTATTTCTGGTTTAGAAGCACCTCTAAACATTGGTAATACATTACCATTATCGGAGATTCCATTAGGTAGTTCAATTCATAATATTGAATTAATTCCTAAACGAGGCGGTCAAATTGTTAGAGCTGCAGGAACATCGGCTAAAATTTTAGCCAAAGAAGGGGATTATGTAACCTTACGTTTACCTTCAAAAGAAGTTCGGTTAATCCGAAAAGAATGTTTTGCAACTATTGGTGAAGTAAGTAATAACGAAGCATTTTTAGTGCAAAGTGGGAAAGCTGGTCGAACTCGCTGGCTTGGTAAACGCCCAACAGTTCGAGGTTCTGTGATGAACCCATGTGATCACCCTCATGGTGGTGGTGAAGGTCGTGCACCAATTGGTCGGAGTCGTCCATTAACACCTTGGGGAAAACCTGCTTTAGGAATTAAAACACGAAAAACAAAAAAAGCAAGTAACAACTTCATTCTTCGTCGTCGAGCATAATTGAAATTTTAGTCATATATAAATTAATCAAACTATTCTTAAGATGTCAAGATCATTAAAAAAAGGCCCGTTTATTGCGTATCATTTATTAAAAAAAGTTGATAAAATGAACGCTGCAGGAAAAAAAGATACAATTACTACTTGGTCGCGTAGTTCAACAATTTTACCAAGTATGGTAGGACATACTATTGCGGTCTATAATGGGAAACAACATGTACCTGTTTTTATTTCAGACCAATATGTTGGTCATAAATTAGGAGAATTTGTATCTACACGAACATTTAAAACACATATTAAAACCGATAGAAAAACAAAACGCTAAGGAAATTTTTCTATGGTACAAAAGGTTGTAGATCCAAATTTTCATGTTAAAACTTTTAACGTCAAATGTGATAAGAAATTATCACCACTTGCAAAAACAATTCTACAAAGTTTTAAATTTAAACTTTATTATTATGTAATTGATGATCTCTTATATCTTTTAAAATCACGTATAGATGAACGTGATTATCTTTTACAGATCTTAAATTCAACCGTTATTTTTCTTCAAAATAATTTGTATGTAAATTTTTTTGATATTTATATCTATGATATTAGCATAAATGAAGTATCAAAATTCAATAGATTTGTTAATGAACAATCGAAATTATTTAAAGTTTCAAATACTATAACTATTAAATTAGCTTATCAAATTAAACCAGTTCCAAAAAAACTTGAAACAATTTGGTAATAAGATTGAAAGAATTACATTAATTTTAAGAAAAACAAAAAGTAAAAATAATTTTCTGTTTTCGTTCTTAAATTTCCTAATTCTATTCACAGTTTAGATTTGAACAGGCTTCGAAAGTCGTTATAAAGTTAAAATATAAGCAAAAATAAAAAAATTAAAAAAAGTTTATGTCTAACGTTCAATCAGTAAAAGCTGTAGCAAAATATATTAGGATGTCACCACATAAAGTAAGACGAGTTTTAGACCAAATTCGTGGACGTTCATATCAAGAAGCATTAATGATATTAGAATTCTTACCATATGATGCTGGTGGCCCAGTTTGGCAAATTGTGCATTCAGTAGCAGCAAATGCAAAAAATAATTATGATTTAGATAAAAAAAAATTAATTATTGATGAAGTTTACGCTAATGAAGGACCCAAATTAAAACGTATTCGACCACGGGCACAAGGTCGAGCATACAAAATTTTAAAGCCAACGTGCCATATTACAATTGTTGTAAAAGAATCAAATTAATTGATTTTATAAACTCTATTTAAATTAAAAGGATTATTTCGGTGGGACAAAAAACACATCCATTAGGATTTCGATTAGGGATTACACAAGAACATAGATCTGCCTGGTATGCCAATTTTAATCAATATGGTAATTTATTAGAGGAAGATGATCAAATCCGAACATATCTTAATAAATTAGCAAAAGCGGCTAGTATTTCAAATATTAAAATTAATCGTAATGGATTAGGTGATCAAATTCAATTAAATATTGAAACAGGTCGTCCCGGTGCATTAGTTGGTGAAAACGGCTTAGGTATTGAAAATTTATTAAAAAATATTAAAAAATTTTTACCAAGTAACCGACAAATTACCATTAATATTATTGAAGTTGAAAAAGTTAATTTAAATGCTTCATTAATTGGTGATTTAGTTGTTAAACAATTAGAAGATCGTGTTGCGTTCAGAAGAGCAATTCGTGAAGCGCTTCAAGCTGCACACGAAGATAATGTAAGTGGTATTAAAATTCAAGTTTCTGGCCGATTAAATGGAGCTGAAATTGCTCGAAGTGAATGGATTCGAGAAGGTCGAGTACCATTACAAACTCTAAGAGCTGATATTGATTATTGCGCTAAAGAAGCAAATACAATTTATGGCGTATTAGGGGTTAAAGTTTGGTTATTTAAAAACGAAATTTTAGTGAAATAAACATAAAGTATATCTTTTATAAATTTAATTTATTATGTTAAGTCCAAAAAGAACAAAATATAGAAAATATCACCGTGGTCGTATGCGTGGAAAAGCTACACGAGGAAATGAAGTTTCATTTGGTGAATACGGATTGCAAGCATTAGAGCCGACTTGGATTACTTCACGTCAAATTGAAGCTGCCCGTCGTACCATTACGCGTTATACAAAACGTGGAGCATCATTATGGATTCGAATTTTCCCCGATAAAACAGTAACAGCAAGAGCTGCTGAATCTCGTATGGGTTCAGGTAAAGGTGCTGTAGATTACTGGGTAGCAACTGTTAAGCCAGGTACTATTTTATTTGAAATCGCTTCAGTTCCAGAGGAAGTTGCTCGTGGAGCATTTAATCTAGCGGCTTATAAATTACCAATAAAAACAAAATTTATTATTAGAACCAATATTGAATAACCTATGAGTTTACCTCAATTTAATGATATTAAAGGACTTTCAAATACTGAAATTTCTGACGCAATTATTAAAACGGAAAAAGAACTATTTAATTTAAAATTCAAAAAAGCAACTCGACAACCTTTTCAGTCACATGAAATTAAATTCGCAAAACGTCGATTAGCTCAGTTAAAAACAATCTTAACTTTAAGATTAGAAGTACTAGAACAATCAAATAGAAATGCTGTTGCTGATTTAATTCAAAAACAAAACTATGGAACTGGGAATTTTTAAATAAAGCCAAACAAAAGTACAAGGAGTTTTAATGCCAGTAAAAGAAAAAGTTGGAATTGTTGTTAGTAATAAAATGAATAAAACCATTGTTGTACAGGTAGAAAGTCGATTTCCACACCCTATGTACTCAAAAACAATGGTAAAAACAAAAAAATATTTAGCTCACGATGAAATGGAGCAATGCAATATTGGTGATGAAGTTTTAGTTCAAGAAACTCGTCCAGTAAGTAAAAGAAAACGTTGGGCATTAACCAAGATTCTTTCAAAGTCATCTTTAATTAATTAAAATTAAGTTTTTATGATCTATCCACAAACTATGTTAACAGTAGCCGATAATACCGGTGCTCGAAAAATTATGTGTATTCGGGTTTTAGGTGGAAATCGAAAATATGCAAAAATTGGTGATACAATTATTGGTGTAGTGAAAGAAGCTATTCCAAATATGCCTATTAAACGATCAGATATTGTGAGAGCTATTGTTGTACGAACTTCGAAGTCGATTCGTCGTCAAGATGGTATGTATATTCGTTTTGATGATAATGCAGCAGTTATTGTTAATTTAGATAATAATCCTCGAGGAACTCGAGTTTTTGGACCTGTTGCACGTGAAATTCGTGATAAAAATTTCTCGAAAATTGTTTCATTAGCACCGGAGGTTTTATAAATGGTAAAACGACAAAAAATGCATGTTCAAATCGGTGATAATGTAACAGTTATTTCAGGGTTTGATAAAAATAAAACAGGTGAAATCAGTAAAGTTTATAAAAATACTGGAAAAATTCTTGTGAAAGGAATTAATTATAAATTCAAACATATTAAACCTAATACAGATAATGAAGTAGGTGAGATCAAACAAATTGAAGCTCCTATTCATCATTCAAATGTAAAATTAAATGTACCAGAGTCTTAAAAATATGCGTAATCCAAATTCAATACAAGAAATCGCTGAAATTCATAGTCTACTGACAGATATTAAAAAAGAGTATACTCAAGGTATACGAGGCGTTTTACGAAAAAATGATCCTGAGCTTTTTCGAAATGTTCATACAATTCCAAAATTAGAAAAAATTCAAATTAATCGTGGTTTAGGATTAGCCGCACAGAATACAAATATTTTGAAAAAAAGTATTCAAGAATTTACTTCAATTACAGGTCAGAAGCCTCTTATCACAAGATCGAAAAAAGCCATTGCTGGATTTAAAATTCGTGAAGATATGGAACTAGGTTTAACTGTAACATTACGTGGTGAAAAAATGTATGCATTTTTAACTAAATTAATTTTCTTCACATTTGCGCAAATTCGTGATTTCCGTGGTTTATCTGTTCGAAGTTTTGATAAAGCTGGAAACTATACATTAGGATTAAAAGAACAGTTAATTTTTCCAGAAATTGATTATGAAGATGTTGATCAAGTACAAGGTTTCAGTATTACGTTAGTATTTTCATCGTCAAATCCAAAAACTCGTTCACGAACATTTGACCGCGTTTTAAACGGAATGATTCTTTTAAAATTCTTACGTTTTCCTTTTAATGATTGTGGATACTACGAAAAATATGCGTCGTTAGCTGAAGTTAATCAAGCATGGGATAAAAAGAAACATTTACGTCGCAAACGGTGGTCTCAAGAATAAAATAAATCATCAAACAATAAGGAGAGAATTGTGGTAACAGATACAATTTCAGATATGCTAACGCGTATTAGAAATGCAAATATGGTGAAACATCAAATTGTCCAAGTACCAAGTACAAAAATGTCAAATGCTATTGCAATGATTTTAAAAGAAGAAGGTTTTGTTGAAAATTTTGAAGTTTACAAAGACGAAAAATCGTTTTCTTATTTATTAATTTCTTTAAAATACAAAGGAAAATTCCGTGAACCGGTTATTTGTAACCTTGAACGTGTAAGTAAACCAGGTTTACGAGTTTATGCAAATTCAAAAGAACTACCAAAAGTTTTAGATGACTTAGGTATTGCGATTATGTCAACATCAAAAGGTGTAATGACAAATTTAAAAGCAAAAGACCTTGGGATTGGTGGTGAAGTTTTATGTTATATTTGGTAATCGGAGTAATTAAAAAATATGTCACGTATCGGAAAATTACCAATTAAACTACCTTCAGGTGTTGAGTTGACTTGTAATGGATTAGATGTTACCGTAAAAGGAAAATTTGGCACATTACAAAACCAACTGCCTAATAAATTAGTAATTGAGCAGACTGAAAGTACTTTAATTGTGAGTGTAAAAAAACAAACCCGCACAACGAGTGCTTTACATGGTTTATACCGTACATTAGTTAATAATATGGTTATTGGGGTTTCAGAACAATTCCAAAAAAACTTAACATTAAATGGTGTTGGATATCGAGCTACTGTTCAGGGTAAATCAATCGTCTTAAATTTAGGATATAGTCATCCGGTTGAAATAGAAATTCCAGAAGGTATTTCTATTGAAGTAAAACAAAATACAAATATTAGTATTAAAGCTTGTGATAAAGAGCAATTAGGTTTATTTGCAGCACAAATTCGAGCATGGCGTCCCCCAGAACCATATAAAGGTAAAGGAATTCTTTATGAAGGAGAAGTTGTAAAGCGTAAAGCTGGTAAATCCGGTAAAAAATAAACGTTTTTGGTTTCGTCCAAGTTTAAAACAATTAACCTTAACACTAAAGCAATTTATGAAATTATCAAAACGAGTTTTATTAAAACTCAAAAATAAAAATAAAAAATTAAAACCTCAAAAATTTAAGCGTTTAAAACGTGAAAGTTTACGTGGTTTAGTTAAAGGTACACAAAATCGACCTCGTTTATCAGTTTATCGATCAAATGAAAATATCTATGCGCAGATTATTGATGATACTACGTCAACAACACTTGTTTCTTGCTCAACTTTAGATCGAGATATTCAACTTGATAGTAAAAATGGACGAACATGTGATGCGTCGCGATTAATGGGACAAAAATTAGCTAAACTTAGTTTAAAAAAGAATATTACAAAAATTGTATTTGATAGAGGACGTTATCTTTACCACGGACGGATTAAAGCATTAGCTGACGGTGCCCGAGCAGGTGGTCTTCAATTTTAATAAACAATCTGAAAATTCAAACTATAAGTTTAATAAATTTTATGAGTACCGATTTAAAACAAGTTAATAAGTTAAAAAAAAATTCACGACGAACTGATCAGAAAAATGATCAGAAATTTGTTGAGCGCTTAATTAAAATAAGCCGTGTTTCTAAAGTAACTAAAGGTGGAAAAAAATTAAGTTTCCGAGCTATTGTAGTTATTGGAGACGAAAATGGGCAAGTTGGGGTTGGTGTTGCTAAAGCAGATGATGTTGTTAATGCTTTTAAAAAAGCAAAAACAGATGCTCGTAAACATTTAATTAAAATTCCAATTACAAAGTCATTAAGTATCCCACACCGAGTAACAGGAAATTTTGGAGCATGTAAAATTATTATGCGACCATCAATTGAGGGTTCTGGTGTAATTGCAGGTGGCTCAGTCCGCACTGTATTAGAAGTTGCAGGAATTAAAAATGTTATTGCAAAACAATTAGGATCTGATAATTTACTAAATAATGCTCGTGCCTCTATTTGTGCGTTAGAAAATTTAACAACAAAATCACAAGTAGCAAGAAAACGAGACCTTAATGTAAATTAAGATTAACTACTTACTACTTAAATATTAAAGTATGATTAAACAAACTAATGATAAAAATATTCTTTTAAATCGTCTTTTATTAAGTTTAGGAATATTAATATTTATTCGAATAGGAACTTTTTTACCAGTTCCAGGAATAAATCATAATCATTTAGCTTTTTATCTTGAACGTCACTCAATGACAAAAAGTTTAGTAAGTACATTTGCAGGAAACGATACTTTTGTAATTGGTATCTTTACTCTAAATATATTTCCTTATATTAATGCATCCATTTTGATGCAATTATTGCTTAGTCTTTTTCCTAGCCTTGCAAAATTACAAAAAGAAGGAGGGGGCGAAGGTCGACGAACTATCAATAAATTAACACGGTTAATTACTTTAGGTTTTGCATTAATTCAAAGTTTTAGTATTGCGTTTTTCTTAAAAAGAGCGTTATTTGACTGGGATATTTATTTAGCGGGTCAAATCATAATTTGGTTAACGACAGGTGCTATGATTGTATTATGGTTAAGCGAAATTGTAACCGAATATGGTCTTGGAAATGGTGCTTCGTTATTAATTTATACAAATATTGTTTCAAATTTACCAAATTTTGGAAAAAATTTATTTCAAACCGCAAGCGAAAATTTATCAGTTGTTTCATGGCTACTTATTAGTCTTTTATTTTTTGTTGCAATCTATGGAATTGTATTATTACAAGAAGGCACACGCGTAGTTCCATTAATTTCATCAAAACAACTAACAAAAACAACAGACTCATTTTCAGCATCTTCGTCACTAGAAAATAATTACATTCCATTACGATTTAACCAGGCAGGTGTTATGCCTATTATTTTAACAACAGCAGTTTTGGTAATTCCCAATTATATAAGTAATCTCGGTTTATTACCATTTTTTACTTTACCAGCCTTTTTAGAATCGTCAAAAATTATTTATTGGATTAGCTATTTTAGTTTAATTGTACTTTTCAGTTCCTTTTATTCAACAATTGTTTTAAATCCAAAAGATATATCAAATGATTTACAAAAAATGGCGGTTTCAATCCCAGGTGTAAGACCAGGTATTGAAACAACTTTTTATTTAAAAAAAGTAATGCAACGAGTAACATATTTGGGAGCAATTATGTTATCCATTCTTGCAACATTACCAAATTTAATTGAAACAATTATACCTGGTTCAAGTTTTAATGGATTAGGAACAACATCATTACTAATTTTAGTTGGGGTAATCCTAGAATTATCAAGAGAAATTCGAAGTATTATTTTATCCAATATTTATAATGATATGTTTGATTAAAAAAGTAAAAAAATTAATTAATTATTATAAAAACTAAAATGAAAGTTCGTCCTTCAGTAAAAAAAATGTGTGATAAATGTCGTGTAATTAAACGACATGGAAAAATTATGGTAATTTGCGAAAATCCAAAACATAAACAACGTCAAGGTTAATAATTTTTAAGGAGTTAACAAAGTGGTAAGATTAGTAGGGGTAGATTTACCAAGGAATAAAAGAATTGCATATGCATTAACCTATATTCATGGAATTGGTATTAATACTGCAAAACAAATTATTGAATCAGCAAAAATTAGTTCAGAAACTCGAACAAATGATTTAACAACTGAAGAAACAGTAGCATTACGACAAGTTTTAGAAGAAAGTGATTTAAAACTTGAAGGTGACTTACGCCGTTTCAACGGATTAAATATTAAACGATTAAATGAAATTAATTGTCATAGAGGGAAAAGACATCGAAATAGTTTACCTGTGCGTGGCCAACGTACAAGAACTAATGCCCGTTCTCGTCGAGGTACCAAAAAAACCGTAACAGGTAAGAAAAAATAATTTCGTTTTTTAAGAAAATTAGAATAATTAAAAGTTTTATTTAATATGGCACAAAAAATTCGCAAAGCAGCCTTTAAAAAAGATAAAAACAATTTAGTTACTGGTGTTGTGCATATTCAATCAACATTTAATAACACAATTGTAACAATTACAAATTTAGCTGGTGATACAATTTCATGGGCTTCTGCAGGAAGTTCTGGGTTTAAAGGTGCCCGAAAAGGAACACCTTTTGCCGCTCAAACTGCAGCTGAAAAAGCTGCTTTAGAAGCATTAGGAACAGGTATGAAAAATGTTGAAATTTTAATCAAAGGCCAAGGTTCAGGTCGAGAAACTGCAATTAGAGCAATTGAAGGTGCTGGATTTGAAATTCTTTCAATTCATGATACTACACCTGTACCTCATAATGGGTGTCGACCTCCAAAACGTCGAAGAGTTTAAAAATTTATATTTCTAAAAATCCTCGAATCAGTTTAAACTATGACTCTGAATAATTTATATATTAAGTGTTTGAAATCAGAGAAAATTGAATCTGGGTCTATGTATGGCCAATTTTTAATAAATTCTTTACGTCCTGGGCAGGGTATAACGATTGGAAATCTTTTACGACGTGTTTTATTAAGTGATTTAGGTGGAACAACGATTACAGCTGTTCGAATCGCTGGTGTTCGTGATGAATTTTCCATTATTCCTGGAGTTCGTGAAGATATTTTAGAAATCTTATTAAATTTAAAAGGAATTGTTGTTACAAATGAAACAACAGATGTTTCTTTTGGACGTTTAAAAATTAAAGGGCCTGCCGTTATTACAGCAGATTCAATTCAATTACCTTCAAATATTGAAATTGTAAATTCAAATCATTATATAGCAACAATTTCAACTTCAAATGTTCTTGAAATTGAATTTAAGTTTGAACATGGTACTGGTTATAAATTAGCGGGTCAAACCTTTTGTGATAAATCTGAAGATTTTCTTCAAATTGATGCAATTTTCATGCCAATTCAAAAAGTAGATTTTAAAATTGAAAATGTGTATGATAATTCAAATTCAATTACAGAACGGCTATTCTTAGATATTTGGACAAACGGAAGTATTTCACCAGAAGATGCGATTTCTGCAGCGTCGAAATTTATTATTGAATTATTTAATTCAATAATGGAAAACAAGTTTAGTCAAGAAATCGACACACTTAAAAATACAAATAATTTAACACCAATTAACCCGCATATCAATATAGCAATTGAAGAACTACAACTATCTGTACGGGCTTATAATTGTTTAAAGAGAGCTCAAATAAATACTATTGGTGATTTATTAGAATACTCGCCTGAAAAATTACAAGAACTTAAAAACTTTGGCCGAAAATCGGCTGATGAAGTTTTCACTACTCTGAAAAATAAACTCGGAATAGTTTTAAAGTAATTACTTATTTAATTAATAAATATTTTATGAATGAAACATTTATTCCAGCATCGGATTATACAAGAAAAAAATGGTATGTAATTGATTGTAAAGGTAAACAATTAGGCCGAATTTCTTCTTCAATCGTTGGATTATTATCTGGAAAAATCAAGTCTTATTATCATCCTGCTTTTGACACAGGAGATTATGTTATTTTAATTAATGCCGAAGCCCTTACCGTGGATCGTCATATTGAACGAATTCATGTATTTAAACCAGGTCGTCCAGGTTCGTCACTAAAACGAATTGTGAATGGTCTTCCACAACAAATTATTGAAAAATGTATTTATGGAATGATGCCAAATGGACGTGCAAAAAAAGGTTTACCAAAACGATTAAAAATTTACCAAGGTTCTGAGCACCCTCATGGCGCTCAAAACCCAATATACATAGATGATATTGAAAATTTTACTAATAATTTATAAATTATAAAAATTTTTATGAATACAGAATTACAAAAAGATAAAATTGGGCTTGGAAAACGTAAACGCGCTGTTGCTCGTGTATTTCTTGTTCCTGGTAACGGTAATCTAATTATTAATAAGGTTGCTGGTGAAAAATACTTACAATATAATACAAACTATTTAACTAAAATTTGGGATCCTTTAAAAAAGTTAAATTTAGAAAATCAATTTGATATTATTGTATTAGTAAGAGGAGGTGGCTTAACAGGTCAAGCGGATGCTATTCAATTAGGAGTTGCACGATTAATTTGTAAAATGGACCCGCAACATCGACTAATTTTAAAACCATTTGGTTTTTTAACTCGTGATGCACGAATTAAAGAACGAAAAAAATACGGTTTACGAAAAGCACGAAAAGCCCCACAATATTCAAAACGTTAATCATACTACTTTTAAAAATATGCCAAAAGCTGAAATTCATCCAACATGGTATCCAGATGCTACTGTTCTTTGCGATGGAAAACCATTATGTACTGTCGGTTCCACAAAAAAAGAATTACAAGTAGATATTTGGTTAAAAAATCATCCATTTTATAATACAACAACAGAACTTATTGATAGTGAAGGTCGTGTTGAACGCTTTATGAAAAAATACGGCTTAAACTCAACAGATTAATAAACATTTATTTATTTATAATTTTTAAAATATATGCCAACTATTCAACAACTAGTTCGTTCAAGACGTAGTCAAATTAAGAAAAAAACGAAATCACCCGCACTTGTAAATTGTCCCCAAAGACGAGGAGTTTGTACACGTGTATATACAACAACACCGAAAAAACCAAATTCAGCAATTCGTAAAGTAGCACGTGTTCGCTTAACCTCAGGATTTGAAGTAACAGCATACATTCCGGGTATTGGACATAACTTACAAGAACATTCAGTTGTTTTAATTCGTGGGGGTCGTGTAAAAGATTTACCAGGTGTCCGTTATCATATTATTCGAGGTGCGTTAGATAGTGGTGGTGTTAAAGACCGAACACAAGGTCGTTCAAAATATGGTGTGAAAAAACCCAAATAATTAAAAGAAATTTTTAATTTTATAAGTCAGTAATGTAATTTTTTCAAATTAATTAAAACTAAAATTAGTTTGTTAAAATTACATTATTATTTAAAATCAGTACATTATTTTTAAAATTATATTTGATATTATGTCTCGTCGAAATATTTCAAAAAAAAGATTTCCTGAAGCAGATTCTACTTATAATAGCTATCTAGTAAGTTTATTAATTAGTCGAATTTTAAAGTCAGGTAAAAAAAACTTAGCTCAAAATATCGTAAATAGTGCTTTTGACATTATTAAAGCCAAAACCAATGAAGATCCAGTAATTGTTTTTGAAAGAGCAATTAGAAACGCGAGTCCAGTTGTTGAAGTTAAAGCTAGACGAATCGGTGGTTCTACGTACCAAGTGCCTATTGAAGTAAGTGGTTTCCGTGCTACAAATTTAGCGTTACGTTGGATTATTAGCTATGCGCATCAACGTGTTGGTCGTAATATGTCAATTAAATTAGCAAGTGAAATTATTGACACAGCTAATGATATCGGTAATACTATTAAAAAGAAAGAAGAAACTCATAGAATGGCAGATGCAAATAAAGCCTTTGCTCATTTTAGATATTAATTTATAAATTATATTTCTCGCTAAAAGCTTTTATTATTATATTAATTTATAAAAATTGAATTTTAAAGGAACATAAAAATGGCACGCGAAAAATTTGAACGTACAAAACCGCACGTTAATATTGGTACAATTGGTCACGTAGATCATGGTAAAACAACATTAACTGCAGCAATTACAGCTACTTTATCATTAGATGGTTCAAATGTAGCTAAAGCTTATGATGAAATTGATGGTGCCCCTGAAGAACGTGCACGTGGTATTACTATTAACACTGCTCACGTAGAGTACCAAACAGAAACACGTCATTATGCCCATGTAGATTGTCCAGGGCACGCAGATTACGTAAAAAATATGATTACTGGTGCTGCACAAATGGATGGTGCAATTTTAGTAGTATCTGCAGCTGATGGTCCAATGCCACAAACTCGTGAACACATTTTATTATCTAAACAAGTAGGTGTACCTGATATTGTTGTTTTCTTAAATAAAGAAGATCAAGTTGATGATGCTGAATTATTAGAATTAGTAGAATTAGAAGTACGCGAATTATTATCAGCTTATGATTTCCCGGGTGATGATATTCCAATTTGTCCAGGTTCAGCATTACAAGCAATTGAAGCTATTTCGGCAGATCCAAGTATTAAACGTGGTGATAACCCATGGGTAGATAAAATCTATGCTTTAATGGATGCCGTAGATGAATATATCCCAACACCTGAACGTGATGTTGAAAAAACATTCTTAATGGCAATTGAAGATGTATTCTCAATTACTGGTCGTGGTACTGTAGCAACAGGACGTATCGAACGAGGCGTTGTAAAAGTTGGTGAAGAAGTTGAAATTGTTGGTGTTGCAGAAACTCAAACAACAACAATTACTGGTATCGAAATGTTCCAAAAAACATTAGACGAAGGTTTTGCTGGTGATAACGTAGGTATCTTATTACGTGGTGTTACGCGTGAAGATATTGAACGTGGTATGGTTTTAGCTAAACCTGGAACAATTACACCGCATACAAGTTTTGAATCTGAAGTATATGTTTTAACAAAAGATGAAGGTGGTCGTCATACACCATTCTTTACAGGTTACCGTCCACAATTTTACGTACGTACAACAGATGTGACTGGTTCAATTACACAATTCACAGCCGATGATGGAAGTGTTGTTGAAATGGTAATGCCTGGTGACCGTATTAAAATGACTGCTGAATTAATCTATCCAGTAGCTATTGAAGAAGGAATGCGTTTTGCTATTCGTGAAGGTGGCCGAACAATTGGTGCCGGTGTTGTTTCTAAAATTGTTAATTAATTAGATAAATTTATGGAAATAAAAACGAATGAGAAAATTCGTGTACGATTAGAATCGTTTAATCATGAACTATTAACGTCATCATGTAAAAAGCTTATTGAATTAATTCAAGCACATGAGGTAAATAAATTTAGTATGGTTTCGTTACCAACAGACAAACGAATTTATTGTGTTTTACGTTCACCACACGTAGATAAAGATTCACGAGAACATTTTGAGATTCGAGTTCATAAACGAGTTTTAGATATTTCTTATGATCCTAGTATAAACATGTTTGATATTTTATCTAAATCAGATTTACCACCAGGAATCTTATATCGAATTTGTTTATCGTAAATTAAAATTAAATACTTTTATAAAGTATTTAATTTTAATTTATTAATAGAAGATTTCTTAAAATGAATATTTTATTTTATAATTAATGTCTCCCTCAAGGATAAGGGATAACCAAAAACTAATCCTGTAAAAATTATTAAAATATAAAATTTTATTATCTAATGCTTGTTAATGGGGATGGGGGGACTTGAACCCCCACGCACTATCACTAGGCAACGGATTTTAAGTCCGTCGTGTCTACCAATTCCACCACATCCCCTTATATACTACAAATATAGTATACAACGATGAAAATAAAAAAGCAACAATCTAGAAAAATTATAAAAGGCGGCACCCAGATTCGAACTGGGGATAGAGGATTTGCAATCCACTGCCTTACCACTTGGCCATACCGCCAATCTAATATTGCAAATTGCTGTTTTCTATAGTATAATATAGAGTAAAATATAAATCAAGGAATTGAAGACATAAAGAATTAAAAGTAATTAGTAATATGAATTTTGGGAGTAAACTGATGAATAAAGACTGCAAGAATTTCAATCCCTTAGACTGTTTTAAGTCTATTATAAATTAAAAGGAGTAACCCGACATGTTTGAAAAATTTACAGAAGGTGCAATTAAAGTAATTATGTTATCCCAGGAAGAAGCACGTCGAATGGGTCATAACTTTGTTGGAACTGAACAACTATTATTAGGTGTTATCGGTCAACGTCATGGTATTGGGGCTCGTGCTTTAAAAAAAATGAAAGTAACGTTAAAAAAAGCCCGAAGAGAAATTGAGTTATATATTGGTCGCGGAACAGGTTTTGTTGCTTCCGAAATTCCGTTTACGCCAAGAGCAAAACGTGTTTTAGAAATGGCTGTTCATGAAGGAAAAGATCTGGGGCAAAATTTTGTTGGCACGGAGCATATTTTATTAGCTTTAATTGGTGAATCTGATGGTGTTGCAATGCGGACGCTTGATAAATTAAAAGTTGATATTCCAAAATTACGAAATTTAATATTAGCTTATATTGAAGAAAATCAAGAAGAAATATTACGTCCATTAACACAAGCAGAAAAATTCTTATTAGAACGTGAGAAAAAAGGTAGTCAAACTCCAACATTAGATGAGTATTCTGAAAATATTTCTAAAGAAGCTGTTGAAGGAAAATTAGATCCGGTAATTGGGCGTGACCAAGAAATTCATGAAGTTATTAAAGTACTAGCTCGACGTGGAAAAAATAATCCTGTTTTAATTGGAGAGCCTGGTGTTGGTAAAACAGCCGTTGCGGAAGGCCTTGCACAATTAATTTTAACCGAAAAGGCACCTGATTTTTTAGATGGTCATTTGATTATGGCTTTAGATTTAGGTTCAATTTTAGCCGGAACAAAATACCGAGGTGAATTTGAAGAGCGTTTAAAACGAATTGTCGAAGAAGCACAAAATGATGCTGCTGTAATTTTAGTTATTGATGAAATACATACATTAGTAGGTGCTGGTGCTGCTGAAGGGGCTGTAGATGCTGCAAATATTTTAAAACCAGCATTAGCACGTGGGAAATTTAGATGTATTGGCGCAACAACAATTGATGAATATCGAAAGTATATTGAACGCGATCCTGCTTTAGAACGTCGATTCCAACCAGTTCATGTTGATGAACCTAGTGTAGCCGTGACTATTGATATTTTACGAGGTTTAAGATCAAAATTTGAACAACATCATACATTAACTTATCATGATAAAGCTGTTGAACAAGCAGCCATTCTTGCTGATAAATTTATTGCAGATCGTTTTTTACCAGATAAAGCAATCGATGTTTTAGATGAAGCCGGTTCTCGTGTTCGCTTAGAAAATCGACGCTTACCTTTAGGGATGAAACGTTTACTAAAAGAGTTACAAGATACTTTAAGAGATAAAGAAGAAAGTATTAAAGAGCATGATTTTGATATTGCAAAGCAATTAGTTGATCATGAAATGGAAGTTCGTACACATATTACGATTATGAAACAAGCGGCATTAACAAATGAAGCTCTTGGATTAACTCGTAAAGAGGTTGATACAGTTTTAGAGAATGATGTCGCAGAAGTTATTGCAGGATGGACAGGTGTACCGGTAACAAAAATTTCCGATTCTGAGTCAAAGCGACTTTTAAAAATGGAAGATACCTTACATGAACGTCTAATTGGGCAACATCATGCAATTGTTTCAGTTTCAAAAGCTATTCGTCGTGCACGAGTAGGGTTACGAAATCCAGATCGTCCAATTGCTAGTTTTATCTTTGCAGGCCCAACTGGGGTAGGTAAAACTGAATTAACAAAAGCGTTATCTGAATACATGTTTAGTAGCGAAGATAGCATGATTCGATTAGATATGTCAGAATACATGGAAAAACATACAGTTGCAAAATTAATTGGTTCACCACCAGGATATGTTGGATATAATGAAGGTGGTCAATTAACAGAAGCTGTACGAACAAAACCATATTCTGTTGTTTTATTTGATGAGGTAGAAAAAGCACATCCAGATGTGTTTAATTTATTATTACAAATTTTAGATGATGGGCGTTTATCTGATTCTAAAGGACGTGTTATTGATTTTAAAAATACTCTAATTATTATGACCACTAATTTAGGGGCAAAAATCATTGAACGTGAAAGTGGTATAAAACCAAAATCAAAACAAAATAAACCTGCTTTTCGTATTGATGAAGATGGTTGTGTTGGTTGGGAACCAACGCCAGAACCAATCAAAGACGATTCATTGTTTGAAAAAGTTACTGAATTAGTAAACGAAGAATTAAAAGAATTCTTCCGTCCAGAATTTTTAAATCGTATTGATGAGATTATTGTGTTTAATCATTTAACAAAATATGATATCTGGGAAATTTGTGGGTTAATGGTAGGACAATTAGAAAAACGATTACGTGAAAAAGATATTATATTAGAAGTAGATGTAGCTGTTCGAAGTCTTTTAACAGAAGAAGGTTACGATCCAGTGTATGGTGCTCGTCCTTTACGAAGAGCTGTAATGCGACTTTTAGAAGATACATTAGCTCAACAATGTTTAACAACGCCTTTATATCCAAAAACACGATTAATTGTCCGACGCGTAAAACGTGATGGTTCATTAGTTGATTATACCAATGAGGTTCAAGTTGAAATTGATTATAGTGATGTGGATCCTGAATTAGTTAAATCTGGAGACGCTAGTTTAGATACAAATCCATTAGAAAACAGTAGCAACGAAACTAATTAATACATAAATTTAATAAAGTAAGAATTTAAAATTAGTAAATCCAAATTAAATGATGGATTTACTAATTTTAAATTTAACAAGAAAGTTATAATATATTATTTTTTAATTTAATTTACTGATATTGACTTGAGGTGAACTTGCACTTGCATAGTATTTTTTTTTCATTTTACCTGCCAAAAATCCTTGCCGACCAGCTTTTACAGCTAGATTCATAGCGGAAGCCATTTGTGTAGGGTTTTTAGCCTGAGCAACTGCAGTATTCAATAAGACTCCATCTGCTCCCATTTCCATTGCCTTTGTCGCTTCACTCGGAGCTCCTATTCCTGCATCGACAATAACAGGAACTTTGGCGTTTTCAATTATAATTTGAATATTTGCTAAATTATTTAAGCCCTGACCTGATCCGATAGGCGAACCTAAAGGCATTACAGTTGCACATCCTAAATCTTCTAAATGTAAAGCCAACATTGGGTCAGCATTTATATAGGGTAAAACAGTAAAGCCTTTTTTAACAAGAAATTCTGCTGCTTTTAAGGTTCCAATAGGATCTGGAAGAAGATATTTTGGATCTGAAATAACTTCAAGTTTAACAAAATAGTTATCTTCTTGGCCTAATTGACAAGCTAATTCATGACCTAAAAAAGCCATTCTAATTGCTTCTTCAGCAGTTTGTGATCCTGCTGTATTAGGTAATAACCATAACTTTTGCCAATCTAAAAATTTTAGAAACGTTGTATTATCATTGTTTAAATTAGTAGGTAAACGTCGAATTGCTACAGTTACAAGTTCGCAATTACTACTATTAATACTATCAATCGCGTCATTCACACTTCGATATTTACCAGTTCCTAACATTAAGCGTGAATTAAAAGATTTATTTCCAATCTTTAATTTATCAAAATTATTTACCATATTTTAACTTATTTAATTTTCTCCCCAGGTAGGATTTGAACCTACGACCAATCGGTTAACAGCCGATTGCTCTACCACTGAGCTACTGAGGACATTCTAATTACTCATATAATACCATACCTTTTTAGTTAATTCAAGTGTAGTTGAAAAATTTATAATAAGTAAAATTATAAATTTTTTGATACTACTTTTTTATTTAATACTAAAAATCTTAGCACATTAGAATCTAATTTTAAACTATTTGAAAAATCTTCTATATTTTTTGGGACACTTGAAAAATTTATTTGAATAAAATTTCCACGTTTTTGATTTTTAATAGTATATGCTAAGTCACGTTTTCCACGAGAAATTACAGAGATTTCTGAAGCACTCAATTTTCGTAACGCTTTAGCATAGTTAAAAGCCCATGTTTTTAGTTCACTATCATTAAATTCTTCGGTTAAAAGAATCATCATTTCATATTTCATTGTTGCTGCCATATTATATTCATTTCTCAAAATTAAAAATATAATACTGGTAAATTATTCACAATGTCAATTTTAATTTTTGAATCAATTATTATTTAAACCAAGATTAAAAAAACTAAAAATAGTTCAAATCTCAAAATGAACCCTTTAAACGGTTTAAAAATTAATGAACAAAGAAAAATTAGCTATAAAATTAGTTAAATCGGGAATATTTTTAGTAGAATTATATAATGTAAAACAATTTATATAAAAAATTTATTAAAAAAGTCAAATGGATTGGGATACTCTTCAAAATTTTTCATCTAATATCGTTTTTGGAATTCTATTATTTGCAATGACTATTTACTGGATTAGTTTGTCCTTTTTTAAAGGAACTAATAATTTAGTTCAAATTGGTCGAGTTAGTTCAATTTTTGCTAATGTATTGTTATTTTTTATTTTGGCCTCGCGCTGGATTGTGGCAGGTTATTTTCCATTAAGTAATTTATATGAATCGTTACTTTTTTTAACCTGGACACTTTTAACAATTTATTTATATATTGAAAATAAAACCAAAAGTAAATTAATGGGGGCTATTTTAATCCCGATTGCTTTATTAATTACTGGATTTGCAAATTTAACTTTATCTCCAGAAATGCAAAAAGCAAGTCCACTTGTTCCTGCATTACAGTCAAATTGGTTAATGATGCATGTTAGTATGATGATGCTAAGTTATGCAACATTAATTATGGGATCATTGTTATGTATTTTATTTTTAGTTATTTCAAAATATCAAGATGTTGATTTACAACTAATTGATGAATCCTCACTACCTCTTTATAATGTTATGTTAGATTATTATGAAGCAAAATTATTTTCTCCATCTGATGAAATTTCGGAACTTGGAAAATTAAAATTATTACAAAGTTTAGATAATTGGAGTTATCGAATTATTGGGCTAGGATTTCCTTTTTTAACAATTGGAATTATTGCTGGTGGGGTTTGGGCTAATGAAGCTTGGGGTTCATATTGGAGTTGGGATCCAAAAGAAACTTGGGCGCTAATTACTTGGATTGTATTTGCCACATATTTACATTCTCGTATTACTAAAGGATGGGAAGGTAAAAAAACAGCTATTTTAGGTGGGTTAGGGTTTTTTGTAATTTGGGTCTGCTATTTAGGAGTAAACTTCCTCGGAAAAGGTTTACATAGTTATGGTTGGCTTTCATAAAAAAAAGGAATCTAAAAAATAATTTAAAAATTTTAGATTCCTTCTAAAGCTATTATTAATAGGCTAAACCTAAACTTCTCGTTGTTTCTGCACCTAAATACACACGTACACTTAAAAAATCAGTAGGACATGCTGTTTCACAGCGTTTACAACCAACACAATCTTCTACTCGTGGCGACGATGCAATTTGGCCAGCTTTACATCCATCCCAAGGAACCATTTCTAATACATCAGTTGGACATGCACGAACACATTGAGTACAACCAATACATGTATCATAAATCTTAACTGTATGAGACATAATCTATATCTAATTTTATTAATTACTACTTTAAATTATAGCTTATTTATTTTAGATTAATAAATAAATTGCATGTTTTCAATTTGTTAGAAATTAGTAAATCGAATTTTTTTAAGTCTAGACTTTGACTACTTAATTGAAAATATAAAAAATTAAACGATATATTATAAATTTTAAATAAATTTAAAATTTATAATATATAGTTCGGTATTAATTCAAGATTGGAATTAACCGTTAACAGCTGGAGCTGTTAAAGCAACTGGTAATACATCACCTGAAGCTAAATCTAATGGGAAGTTGTGCGCGTTACGTTCGTGCATTACTTCCATACCTAAATCAGCACGGTTGATGATATCAGCCCAAGTGTTAATAACACGACCTTGAGAATCAACAACTGATTGGTTGAAGTTGAAACCGTTTAAGTTGAACGCCATAGTACTAATACCCATAGCTGTGATCCAGATACCTAAAACTGGCCATAAAGCTAAGAAGAAGTGTAAAGCACGAGAGTTGTTGAATGAAGCGTATTGGAAGATTAAACGACCAAAGTAACCGTGTGCA
>Ga0181418_1000144_pt1 | contig 22093 bp, 28 predicted proteins | sample 41SPOviralmetaG_FD_130143 | JGI IMG/M metagenome (GOLD analysis project Ga0181418, IMG submission 130143) | Marine viral communities from the oligotrophic San Pedro Time Series (SPOT) site, San Pedro Channel, CA, USA - 41 SPOT_SRF_2013-03-13 | ecosystem: Environmental > Aquatic > Marine > Strait...
CGATATCTGACCATCCTCTACCATCAACGTGCCAACCTCTAATAGTATCGACTGAAATGTCTTTACCTTCTTGTGTAGCTGAGCAATGTACTATTATTTTATTTATTTTTCGCATTACTATTCCTTCTTTTATATCCTTCGTATATCTTCTGAAATGTGTAAATTATAGAAGCAAGAAGCAGTATAATCTTTAAACTGTTTTCAACGTGCGTAAAGCTAACCATCAATGAAGTGGCATTAAATACTCCTAACTTGAAATCTTCCATACTCATAACTTGATTCTATCCAAGAACCTATTCCAGCTTGCTATACACATAAACTGAAACGCTTCTATTTTGTCCGCTAAATATCTTAATGCTCTTACCATTAGATTTTGTATGAGTCATATTCTAAACCAAAGAAACTGTGTACTCCGTTTCCACTTAAATCAACAGCAGCAGACTTCCATCCGTAAGGGTGGTCAGCTTTTACTGCCTCTCCTTCTTCGTCAGTTGAATCGCTTAAATCCCAAAGAGAATCAATGTGCCACTTAGCAGATAATACTGGTGCTTTAGTTTCTTCTCCGTCTTCGTCATACTCTCCAGCTTCTAAGACAATGTGTCCTAAGTGTACTAAAGTGTGCTTGTGAGTTGGATACTCGTTTCCGTCTTCGTCTTCCGCAGTTCCTAAAGCTTTGATTTTAGACTCTGCTACTTCTCTGCTGTCAAATTCGTATTTTCCTATTTTCATAATTTAATTATTTACTCTTGTTAGTTTAATGTGTGTATTTGTTACTCTTATGGTTATAACTATTGGTTATTGTATGTATAGTTTTTTTAATTTTCTTATCTTATTGTGTTTGTTATGTAAAGATTTTCTCTTGTTTTTATTATAGGTGTATTTGTTACACTTGTGTTAATGCTATTGCTTGTGCGTCTGTTAATGCGGTATTGTAAAGTTTTATTTCATTATAATTTATATTATTGTTTGGCGAAAAAATAAAATCATTAAAAGCAATATTGTTTATACCACTAAGAGTATGGCTTAAAGAACCATTTATAAAAACTTTTGTTGATGTTGAATTATATTTTATTGCTAATTTACAAACAGAACCAGTAATTAATGATAACGATTGATTGAATAAGCCACTTGAATTTTCGATTCCAAATAATCTTGGTGTACCATTTGAAAAATAAATATTAATTCTGTTATTATTATCTTCTTTAATTTGAAATAAATTACCAGAACTACCATCAAAATTGTTTACAGATAAAAAATCAACATAAACAGTTCCCTCTGTTTGTCCTATAACACCATCTGGTACAGTTTGACTACAACTTTCAGCCAACCTCGTTACTGCACTACCTTGTGTTGGTATTATTGAAGTAGCATAACTGCCAACTTCTAATTGTGCGTGTTGTAGATAAATAAAATCTCCGTTATTTGTAACAACAGAGCCATCAGCACTTGCAATATATACTTGCACATTTGATGATGAGGTTAATGCTACAGTAATACTTAATCTATACCATTCATTACCAATACTTTCAATATTTGTACTTACAACACCACTTGAACTTGTTACTACTCCAGTTTCAATATTATAATAAGCAAAACCATTACCAAGTGAAATAACAGTAAAATTCAAATTTCCCGCTTTCGCATAAATTGAAAAAGTAGATGTACCACTTGCAACATTTTGTAATACTTTATCATTATTATTTCCATTACCTACTAATTTCCAAGCATCTGTTGTGTTGTAAATTCCACTTTGATTACCAACAACACTTGCATTTGATATAGTCCAAGTAGTATCGAATTGATTAGATTGTAGTATACTGTTTGTCCTACTCGGCTCTAACAACATAGCACCTTTAGTATTTCCTTGAAAGTCAATTCTTGGCTCTCCACTACCAACAGTTTCTATTAAACCAGATTGATTAACAACAGTAGCACTTGATGCTCTACTGAATGAGAATGGCAGCGGCTTAAAGTTATTATTTTCGTCATTGAAAGCAAGAACTGTATCTGTGCCAGTAGCCCATTTTCCAGCTCCTAATTTTAGTGTGTTAGCCATTGTATATAATGTTTAAATTTAATTCGTTTACCATTGATTCCCAGCTTCTGTAACTTGTCAAATACTCAAGCTCTAAATCCGTCAAAATTTCATCGTAGTAGCCAAGTTCTTTTGTCTTTCCGTAGAATTTTGCATAGGTACTACTACCAGCACTAAATATTAATTGGTTAATTCCAGATAAATTATAAGATGCATTCTTACTTTTAAATAAAAAACCATTAAAATAAATAGAGGTGTTTGACGAAGTATATTTAATTGCTATTTTATTAAAATCTTTATTTGCTGATTTAACATCACCATCAACATTAATACCATTTGAATAAACCTTAAATAAACCTCCTTCATTACCCAGTATCAATCTTTGATTAGTTGTGCCATTAGAAATGCCTATATAAGAACCAGTAGAAGTTTCTGAATTAGCGATATTAGCAAACAATACTCCTTGACTATCAGAAAACACTTCGCTATTACCAGAATTATTAGCAGTTTCAGCTACACGAGTCACAGCAGAACCTTGCGTTGGTATGTAGGAAGATGCTACTGAATTTTGTTCTACTTGAAATCCAAATACAGAAACATCAGCACCACTTAATGCAGAAATACCTACGAAACTTGTATTACCAGTGGTGTATGTATATGTAAACCTTTTCCATTCACTTGTAATTTCCCAAGCACTATCTACTACACCAGTACCATTAATAAAAAAACCTACATTTTGCGTACCACTATCATTTCTTTTTGCATAACAAGAAACAGTATATTGAGTTGAGTTTATTTGCGTTGTATTAGAACTAAAACCATTAGCGGTAAACTGTAACCTTGTTCCATTTAGTGTTCCGTCTGGGGATACAATATAATTAGCAGTTCTTGTGATATTGCTATTAACTTGCCAAGTAGAAAACTCATTACTTTTAGTTTCTAAATTTGTTGCTGCCTTTTCCAAAAGTAGCACTCCATCACTTGTATCTGTATAATCTATTCTTGGTCTATCGTTTGTTACTACCTCAATTAAACCTTCTTTATTAACTCGTGTCGCTGACGTAGACCTTGTAAACGCAAAGGGCAAAGGCTTGTAATTTCCATTCTCGTCATTATAAGCAAGCGTTGAACCTTTTTTTGTAGCCCACGTTTTATTGCCGAATTTTAGTGTTTGTGCCATATCTATTCTATTGTGTATAATTGTCCGTTAGCCATATCTGTAAAAGATTGCCAAGACGTTAATTGTTCAAGTTGTGTATCTGCTAAAGCTGAGTCAAAGTATTGTAGTTGTTTTGTTTTGCCGTAGAAATCGTTGTTAGAAACAAAATCAAATTCAAGTTTGTCCAAACCACTTAAAGACAAGGTATTAGTTCTTGTAACTAATTCTAACCCATTAAACCATAATGCAATATCCCCAGATTTATATTTTATTGCAACTTTATTAAGTTCTTTAGCGTTATTGATATCTGTATTTACACTAACAGTACCAGATGGATTAAGAATATCAAAAGCAATTCTATTAGCATTATAATATAAAATAACTGCATTGCTTGTTGGCGAAGATGTCTTGTATATTGATATTGCTTTAGAATTTGCTACAACATCAAAAGCACTAATTTCTGTCATTAAAACACCTTCTGAGTCGTTAAACGTAGAAGCGTTCCCAGCTCCAGTAGCAGTTTCTGCTGAACGAGTTACTGCTGTTCCGCTTGTTGGTATGTAAGATGTTGGATATGAGCCAGCTTCAAATTGTGCCCCATAAACGTAAATACCACTACTGCCATCTCCAGTGTATACATCACTTTCTCCGTTGTTTGGCATTATATATATATATTTGTTTTTGTTGATAGAAGTAACTGAACAACGATACCAACCATTTGAAATAAGTTCTATTTTTGATGTTGAAGTTCCGTTATCAACTGAAGTTCCGTTCTTAAGATTAAAAGTAGATGAATCCGAAGAATTACCACCACAGTATATGGTTATATGATTTCTTTCTGCTTTTTTAGCAAATAAACTAACTGTGTTAGTACTGCCATCAGCAGAACCAAAAACTTTTTCTAAATAATGTGTTCCATTATTCGTACCCTCAACTAACTTACTTGCGTTTAAACTACCATCTGGAGATATAGCATTATTACTTACTATACTTAAACCAGATTTAGTCCAATACGATTGACTAAAATTTTCTGAATACTGAACTACGTTAGTCCTCGCTGGCTCTAAAATGTGATGCGGACACCCTTTCTGAATACCATCTATCATTGGGTAGTTTAATCTTGAAACACCACTTGCAACATTCTCTATTAATCCTTGTGCATTTATTCTTGTTGCTACGCTGCCTCTTGCAAAAGTAAAGTCTCCCACACCATCACTCGGTAATACAGAGTATAACTTAGTGCCTTGTGCTGCTGGTATTAATGCTAATTTTGGTTTTGCCATTGTTTAATTATTTAAGTCTTGTAATGCTGTTGTGTGTGTCCAATCTGCTAAACATTTTACTGCTTCTACTTCTTGTCTTTCATTCATTGTAAACTGTCCACTAACGAAATCTGGTTTAGTGCCTATTGATGATGCTGTATCTATTGCATTACCCCACCACGTTGTGTTATATATTTCTCCGTATCCCATCTTTTTGTTTTATATCAGTTTTTTCTTCTTTCTCTTTTAGCTGTATGTAGCTCTCTAAACGCTTAACGTTTGCTTCCTTTACTTTATACTTCATAAAACCCATCCGTTAAAGGTTGTGTCTGAATCTGGTGAAATATTATTATTCGTATTACTACTGTATTCTGGAAACAAAGAACTATTGAAACATAAGTAATCTACCAATCTAGTAGAATAGTAATTTGCGTATTCTCTAGCCTTAGCTACTAAATAATCTACTTCGTTTTTATCTACTGTTTGCGAGTTCTCAGCTTGATGTTTATAAACTCCACCTTTTGCAATAGTATAGGCACTAAAAGGAATATAATTCATCTGAGCGAACCAAATTAAGGTTGGCTGAACAAAATCATTTACTAGAGTTAAATAATTACCAGTTAAACCAGCACCACCACCAGCACCAGAAATAATATCAGCACTAATTTTGTTATATAAATCAGTTCCTAATAAATTCTGAATGTCAATTTCCTGAGACACTTTCACGAACTGAATTATTTTGTCATAATCCACATTTCCGTCAATGATAGAATTTCTTACTAAGTCTTCTCTTGTTATAAATAATGCTGTTGCCATATCTTAATTTTCAAATCCCATTTTGTCCCAATATTCTTTTGTGTATCCAGCGTATTCCATATTCTTTGGTGCTATTGATACTTTTCTGTCGTTTGATTCTGGTCTGAAACCTCTCTTTATTGCTTGCGTTGTTGATATAGCATTACCTAGACCACGACCTCCTTTTTTAGCAAACAACTTTCTAGTCCAACGATGATTACATCTAGGGCCGCCTTTATAAAGCCAAATACTATATTCTTCAACACCACCTTTACCAAAGCCAGGATTAAGTTCCAAGCTTTTCATTTCAATAACGTCTTCTTTTCTATATACTTTATTAGCTTTTTCCATTTCAAAACAAAAATCTCTTGTTTGATCAGTCTCTAACTTACCAGGTGCTTTACTGTATTTATATCTTACTAAGAACTCAACATCTTCTTGACCTTTTTTCTTAGAAGTACCATCTTGATCACTATCTCTATAAGGCGTTGCTTTACCTACTTTTGCAAACTTTAAAACTTTAGACAATAAAGTATCATCTTTTGGTTTATTTAATTCATTTACAATCGCATCTAATTCTTCTTCTAAATCATAATCAACTTCAGCTTCGTGAACTAAATCATAATCAGCTAATAGTTCATTTTCGTCTTGACCTATTTCTTTTAATCGTTTCTCAATTAAAGATCTTGATTCTTCGCTAAGCTTAACACCAGTTTCTTCCTCCATTGTCTCGCTGTCTTGTACGTTCTCTAAGTCTGTAAACTCTAGCGGCTGAAGCGTTTTAAAGTACAATTTAAGCGATATCTGATTGTAAGCTAGTATAGTATCAAACGCATCAATTAAAAGTGTCTGAAACGGTCTTATAACCGTATTATCCATAAGTGTTGAAGCGGTCTTAAGTTCGTCTGCATTGTTTCCTAGTCCAGAATTATCTTTTATTCCTAACAACATTGGTGACACAACTCTATGGGCAACCATTACTTTTTTAGAGCTTTCGTCTGATAAGAATTGATATTGATTATGTGCATCACTTAACTGTATAGGCTCTATTGTTGCAGCACTTTCTGGGTTGTCATTAAAAGCTAAAATAAATTTACCTGCGTTAGAACTACCAGAAAACTTCTGATATATTCTGTTTTCTAACATTTGACGTTCTTCAGCGTTTGGAGTACCATTGTTAAAATTAATTAACATACTTGGTGCTAATCCATTTAATATGTTGTTTAAGTGATAATTAGATATCTCTTGTTCTAACTCTGCATATTGAAGACCACCAGCATAATCTGGACTTGAATAATATTTATATCCTGCTCTGTAAGGCTTAACGTATATAATCTCTATATTTTCTTTGCTTTGTCCAAAAGCTGGTATTCTTAAAGTACTATCTACATTTTTAACTTTAGACCAATTATCTGAATAGTAATAAGCTTCTATTTCTCCTTTGTCGTTACATTTCTCAGCTCTTAAGTTTTCAACAGGAATGTGTTCTACTCTTGCAATAGTATTTTTATCTTTAGAATAAATTACTTGCATAGCACACTGACCCATAAGTTTAAGATCATAACACACTTTTCGAACCATATCCTTTTTTAATAAAGATATCATTTGAGCGTATTGATCAGGCTTTTTATTCGAGTTCAAAGCATCTAAACCACGTCCGTAAATCATTTGACTGATTCCGTTAATTATAGCGTTGTTTGTTGGGCTACCATTATAGCGGTCTATCAAATACTGAAAATAAGCATTGTTAGCTCCATAAGAAACCCATTCTTTATTGCCAGTTTCTACAATCTCAGGAGAAGTATAAGTGCTTAAATTTACTATTCTTAAATCGTTCATATTATATTATTATAAAATCATTATCAAAACTGTCTTCACTAACAAATTTGTCTTTATTTATTGAGTAATAATCATTATTTGATTGATTAATAGTTTGATCAGTACAAAAAACTTTGTCTTTGTATATTATATCACTACCGTTTAGAACTTCTAAAGTGAAAAAATCACTTTCTACAAGTGTTCCAAAAACAGCTGAAAACGATAAATAATTACCGTCTATTATTGAAGTAGCATTAACAGAAACAATTACATTTGTGCTTTCGCTTCTTAACTTTAGAGTTAAAGTACCCACAACGAATTGTCTAGGTATTATTTTAAAAGTCTTGTTTCCGTTTGTCTGTATTAACTTCATATTAATATATAAAGAAAATTAAAATATTTTGTATTGTATAGAAATAAAAAAAGGGCTATCTGTTAAGATAACCCAGTTTTAAATAATTAATTCAATGCTTATGCAGTTGGATCAATTTGTACTGCTGAAGCATCAGCTGTAATAACAGAACCAGTTACAAAGTAAGGTGGTGCAGTTTCTTGAGCGTTAACGGTTAAAGTATATCCCGTTAAATCTCCCATTGCGGCGCCAGTGGTAATTGTTCCGCCATTCACATCTCCTCCATTTTCAAGTCCTACTACGAAATAGTTTCCGTTGTAATCTTCTACACATACGTGAGGTCTAGCGTGAGCGATTAGTTTTAATTCTTCTTGTGTTGCTTTGTCTTGAAAAGTCAAAGTCATATTTAGTGTAGTATCATAGAAAGTTGTTCCATTTTCACGGCTACTTGTGATTGCCGTTTCCATTGAACTGTTTCCTTTTACGTCAAACTGAAACCACGTTGGTGATCCAGCAAATGCTGTAATTTCGCCAGAAGCGATTGTTGCTGCTCCTAAAGTTCCAAAGTCAGCGAAGTAGATGGTTTTAATTCCACCAACTGCACTTTTGCAAGGTACTTTACGACCAGAGGTAATTAGACAAGCCATAGGTTATATTTTTTTTAATAAAAAAGGGCGAGTTGTTTTACCCACCCTTTTCTAATGATTAATTATTAATTATTAAGCGTAAAGAACGATATCAGTTACCTGTGCATATTGTACACCAGCAGTAAATCTCATAATTACACGGATATTTTGAGAACCATCAGTTTCTCCCATATCGATTACTCTTACTTCATTCTGGTCTGATAATAGTCCAGTTCCAAAGAATAAGTTAGATTTCTCAGCAGCAATCATTGTGTTGTCACTCATTCCTTTTGATACTACAACTTGAACACCATCAAAGAATAAACCTCCCAATACTTGGTTTGTTCCTTTGCTATCGTATCCAGCGTTATCTCCAGCAGCAGCAAATCCTCCTAAAGCTCTTGTATAAGCACGAGCAACATTAGAAGAAACATATAGACGTAAATCTTCTTTTCCGTAAACAGCAGTAGGAATTGCATCAACTACTTTTCCCATTTCAGCAATTACGTTAGCTGGTAATATACCACCACCTACAGCAGCGATTTCTTGTCCAGCTGGTAAATCAGCATCAGCAGCAAGTAATACAGCTAAGCCGTCGAATTGTCCAGATGTAGCGTTAACTCCAGACCAGATGTTTTTTTCCATTCTATCAGCTACTTTAGCAGATACGTGAGCTAAAACAAAATCAGAGAAAGAAGCAGGAGCATCAGCGAATGCAGAGAATCCCATTTCTAAAGCTTGCCACGATTGGTGTAGCTCTTTCTTACAGATTTCAAGGTTTACTTGAAATTCTTCAGCTAAAAGAACTTTTTCTGTTAAAGTTAAAGTTCCTTGGTCTGTTTTAAATTCACAAGTTGCATCTCTAACGATATTGTCAGTTGCTGCTTTTTGTAATACAGATTTGTATCTTACGTTTGGTAAGATTGTAATTTCATTGTTTGCTAGAGTATCTCCAGAAAGTAAAGCGGCTGCTATGTATTTTCCTGCAAATTCACCTGCATAGGTACTGTTAGTGATTACTAAACTCATTTTTATTTATTTTTAGTTGTTATTTATTAAAATTTGATATTACTCTATCCATTGTGTTAGGCTTTCTGTTTGCACCAATCTTAAATTTAGAAAGTGTTTTAAAAGACTCTGGATTTGAAACAATAGGCTCAGCACTTGGCTCATTTAATTCAGCTTGTACTTCTTCTGGAATTTCTTGAGATAATTCAACAGTTAAGTTGTTTCCCATTTCAATAGCAGAAAGTTCTTCTTTCAAATCTTCTTCAGACTTAATATCTGCAATAGCATCTTCTAAGTTCTTGATTCTTTTCTCCATTCCTTTCCAATCAGCTACATCAGCTTCTTCAGCTAATTCTTCTTCAACTTCTTCTGACTCTGTTTCTTCAGTAGGTACTTCATCAGATACTTCACGAAGATCAGCAATCATACCTTGTTCTTCAATTACTAATAGTCTTGAATCTTCTAAGATATACTCACCAACTGGCATTGCTACCATTTCATCTTCAGTAACGATAAATACTTCTTTACCGCTCTCAAAAGAATCAGCTTCGATAATAGTACCGTTGTCTAGTTTAATTTGCTCTAACTTAACTTCTTCGTTAAGGTTAAGAACGTCTTTGATTTTTTCAATCACATTGTTTGGCTTCATATTAATATATAATTTAGTTTAATTTAATTTGCATTTTCAAGAACTAGTTTTTCCGATACCTTGATTCATTATGTCTCCTTTACAACACTTTATTGAGTAAGCATCTCTATCTTTACAAAGACAACCCTTGCGACTTGTTTTTGGACTTGTTCTACTTGGAGTGAAGTATTTAAGTAGTTTATTCATTATTTAATTTTTACACAATTAGGAACTGTTTTACCGTCTAATACTTTAGTTCCCTTTTGTTCGTAACCGTCCCAACAAGGTGATTTTAAATTATGCGATTCACAAGGCATAAACCAAGTTTTTCCTTCAAATTCGTGTTCGTGATATTTGTCGCAACCAATATCTTTAGCAGCTTTTTTAGCCGCTTCTTTAGTTGAATACGCTAGTCTATCGTCAATTATAGCAGTTTCATTATCAATTATATTTGAATCCATTTCTAATTGCTTTAACTTAGATTCAGCCCAAGTTTTTGCAGACTTACCGCCCCATAATAAATATGAAATAGTTCCGCAAGCTTCTGTATCTTTTTCGTTGTAATATTCTTCAGCTCTTGACAAATAAGAAAACATTCTTTTAATTGTTTCTTTTGTGATTGCTTTACCTTGTGCTAATTGTTGAGCCCTTACTTTTCCTATTTGTGTAGCACATTTATTATTTACTTTTTCATTAAGCTCAATACCTCTCTTTGCGTTATTCTTTACTGAATCAGGATAATCAGAGTATGATTCTAGATCTACTTCTTCATTCTTTAATATAGCAGTTACTTGAGTTAATAAATATTCAGCTTCTAATTCATCAATAGCTGCTAGTTCTTCTTCAATAGACTCTTTAGGTCTTTCCATACGATCTGCAAAATATCCTTCTATACTGAAGCCCTTGACTTTGTTTGTGCGAACAAATTCGTTCCAGATCTTATCGTTGTTTACTTTTACAGAACCAACCCAAGTACCTAGTGGCAAATCCATACCATACTTTACTGACTTGTCGTGAACTTTATCTTCTACTATCCAAGATTCGACTAAGCTAAGTCCGTTTATTTCATACTGATGTTCTAGTGTAGCGTTGTTTTGTTTGCTATTCATTAAATACATCTGGCTAGCTTTTAACACAGTATCTTTTGAGAAATATATATAATACTCGTCTTCACCGTTTCGTCTGTATATCGGCTTGTTAGGCACTAATAAAGCACCCATAAGTATTCTTCTTTCTTTATCAACTTCAGCTAGTTTAAACTCTTGACTTTTCAAAGCTACAAATTCTTCTTCAATCGCTGGAGATTCTACTACGCTAATAGCTTCTATCCCTAATTCGCTTTCTTCGTCTAATATTAGTTCAACTATTCTCATAATAATATATAATTGTTTTTTATTTATTTTGTATTTTATCCTATTGTAGCTCCTTCAACAATATTGTTTTGTAAACTCTGTGCTGTTGTTACGTCATTAGCAACTACATACGTTTGAATTGGTTGTTGTGATTGTCCTCCTATTGCATCAGCTAACTGACTAGATTCGCTAGAGCCAACTATATTAAAAGACGGAGGAGTTGGAACAGAACCACCACCGCCACCACCACCGCCAGCTGGTGCAGAGCCACTAACAGATTTAGAATCACCTTTAATAGAACTAATAGTTTTAGTTGCACTTGCAACAGTTGAGCCTATTGATAAAGCAGCTTTAGCTGTATTAATAGCAACGAAAGGCATACCAGCAGTTAATGGTGAAGCAGCTGTTGCCGCTGCATTTGCTCTACCAGTGTCTGAAATAGTTGAAGAAACTGACTTACTAGCAGTTCTTACAACGTCAGCAATCGCTAGAGCCTTTCCTACTTTCTCCATTTTCTTGCCGCCTATACTTATAATGTTTTGTAAATCTTCAAAACCTTTTCTGTATTGATCTTCTTTAAATTCTTCTTGTAATTTTACTCTTTCAGTTTCAGCTTCACTAAATTGTTCTTCTAAAGCTTTTATTTGATCATTAGAAAGTGTTTTAAAAAACATTTTATCTAACAACAACAGTTGCTCACGTTCTCTTAATATCTCTCTTTGCTCTTGAAAAGTTTGGTCTTCAAAATCTTTATCTAATTTAAGTTCTGATATTAATTGTTCTTGTTGTTTTAACTTGTCAGCAGCATCTTTTATTTGTTTTTTCTTTCTTCTTTCTTCGTCTTTTTTATCAAATTCAGCTTGTTTAGCTGCTAGTTTTTCATCTAATGAATCTTCAAGCTCTTGTGTTTTTAAGCCAGCTTCTTCTGCTTCTTTTAATAATTTTTCGTTATGTTCTTTTATTTTTGTTAATTGTAATGCTCTAGCTTCAGCTTCTTTGTTTGCTTCAGCATCTCTAATTTTAGATCTTAAGTCCGCAAGTTTTTTAGCTTCTTCTTTTTCAATATCTTCTTGTGATTTACCTTTTTTAGAATCTTCTTTTCTTTTCTTAGGCTTACCAAATTCAGTGAAATCTAGTCTTTTTGTTTCTGCATCAATAGTGTCTTGTATTAAAGCTCTTTGTTTTGTTAAAGAAGATATGTCTTTAGCTATGCTTTCTTGTTTCATCTTAGAAACTCTGATCTGTCTATCTAATGATCTTTTTTCAGCTACACTTGTAGATGCTAATTTTTGAGCAAGCAGTTCTGAAAGCTTTGCACTTTCGACCATAAACTTGTTATTCTCTTGACCTATTAAAGTTTGAGCTTGCAGTTCATCACTATATAATGCTTCTATGTTTGTAAGTATAGCTTTGTTTTTAGCTTGTACTTTTATAGCTTTAACTTGGTCGTCTATAAATGCCAAAGAATCTGCTGTAAGTTCGTTGTTTTCGTCTAATTCTAAATTAGCATCTTTATACTTTTCATTTAAACCATCTACAACATTTTTAAGATTCTCTCCTTTTAAAGCTCCGCTCTCATAAGCTCTTGCAACTGTTTTTAATTCTGTTGTTTGCTTTGCAATAGATTGATTTAATGCTTCTGCTTCTGCTTGTAAAGCCTCTCTAGCTGCTTTACTTTCTGCTGAAATAAAACCAAACATTTCTTTAATCTTATCAAAATTAGCAACAACTAAACCAATTCCAACAGCTAAAGCACCAATACCAGTAGCGATTAAAGCACCTCGTAAACCTTTTAAGCCAATAGTAAAACTTTTGATTCCTTTAAAAGCAGAAAGAAAACCTTTTTTAAGTTTTACAACTTTAGTTGCATAACCGCCAGTTAATTTGTCAATTCCTCTAATTATGTTAGTGTTGTCTTTTTGAGCATCTTTAAAGTTATTGACAACTTGTGTTGCAGCTCTTTGCTCAACTGCTAACTTCTTAAGACCTAAACGTTGATCAGTCAACGCATCTTTACGTGCTGTTAGTTGTTGTTTAAGTTGTTTTTCTTGTGCTAAATTTACTTTACCAGAAGCATTGTATTTATCAAGAGCCTGTTTAGCTTTAGCATATTCTTCTTCTAAAAGAACAAGTATTTCTCTTTGTTCGTCAATAGTTACATTGATAGACTTAAGATTCTTTTCAGCTTGCTTGCTGTCTACATTTATTTCTATTGTTTTTTCTATCGCCATAGTATCTCTTGTTTTATTGCTTTATAACCTTCTTTTAATGTTTTAGGTAATTTATATTTACCTTGTGCTATACGAATCAACTCAGTCTCACCGTCTGCATATTTTAAACTATCAAGTATTAATTTTATCATAATGTTTTTTTTATGGTAATTACACGCAACTTATAGATGTTATTACTCCATTAGAACCTATAACCATATTCATTACAGAACCTGTATCACAATATCTTGTGTCGTCATTAGTAATTCCAGGCTGTGTATAAGTTGCAGCAGCTTGTAAAGTTATTAGTTGTTTATCATTATACATTACATCACCGACACTTAAATTACCAACCTCTCCAATAGAAGATCTGTAATATAAAGACCCTGGATTTCCCATTCCATAAAATTGAACATTGTCAATACTATTAGAGTAAATTGCTAAATCGTTTAGTAATTCTATTTCACTTTTACCAGTCTTAAGATTAGTATTGATTGAGTTTATTGTATATCTACGTCCATTAATATCAAAACTGTCTGCTAGAGTAAAGTTTAACAATATCTTTAAAGGTAAAAATGCAGTAACTTTCGTTAATCTGTTTTTACTATTAAATATGCTTGTTATATAATTTTTATAATACTTCTGAAATAAAGTGTCTGTAAAATCGCTATTACCAGTATATTCGTTTAACTCATTTTTAAAGTTTATATTATCTTTTGAAGTTGTAGCTGATAATGCTAAAGAGTTACTAGGTACGTTGTAGCTAGATATAGAATCGTGTGTTGTTAAACTACTTCTAAAAGAGATTGTGTTTCCATCACTTACATTTACAGCATAAAATAAAAACGGTGCTCCTATGTAAGCCTCTTGGTTATCGTCTACACAATAACCCCATTGAATACCCGTTTCACTACCATCATCAGCATCTAGTATTTTTTCAAATTTAAAATGACCAAAAGGTAATTGAACTTTATAAATACCACCATCTAAATTCTCACCACCAGTATAATCTTCTTTTGCCCAAGTGTAGCTAAATAATTGCGTATGTATAGCGGCTAAAAAAGTCTTATTATCTTTGTAGTCAAATACTATTTCTTTATAAGGTAACGCTACATTTACTTGACTGTCTTTTACATCTATGTAACTACTTATGTCATAGTTTGTGCCTTCAACATAAAAATCATCTAAAGTTTTTACAATTACAGTTCCAGAGTTATCAAGATAAGCAACTAGATTAAACATTTTAAATATACCAGTAAGAAAGTCTAAAACTTTAATGTCTGGTACTTGTGATGTTATAGTAAACTCAAAAGCTGCTGGTGCTGTATAACTTATAATAGGAAAAATGTCAGCTTCTTGGTCTGGGTCATAATATTCAAAAGCCCAAGAAATACTTGAGAAAGTTATAGCTGCACTATAATTTAAAGTTGCTGTGTACTCAGAGCCTACGTTTATAAATGGTGTTAATATTATTTGCTCGTTTTGACTTGTTATGTTACTTCTTGTTAAAATAGTTTGACCATCTCTTTTAATAACAATTTCATAAGGTGTGGTATTTGTTCTTATTAACACTAACTGTAAAACACCAACGTTGTCGTCGTTAGTTATTTTGAAAGTTGAATTGTTAACCATCTCAGATACTTCGCCTCCAGATACTGACCATCCATTAATTAAATTTGTAAATTCAGCACCAGAGCCACTTTCAACATTTCCCTTCTTTCTGTGAAGCCACATAAACAAACTATAATAAGGTAAGTTCGTAGAATTAAAAAAATCATTAGAGAATGTTAAGTTGTATTGTGTTTCAATAGCTTCTATTACTTTACTAACTCTAAGTGCAAACTTTAAATCTGTCCATAATACTCCGTGTTGATGTGGATTACCTCCTCCACTATGAAACCATAAATTACCAGAAGGCTCAGTATCGTGTCCTCCAGAATCGTAATATAATCTAGAAGATGTACCACTGGCTCCAGAAGTAATCAATGGTGTTATAATATTATTAGTTGTTGGGTCTGCTTGTAGTCTAGATTTTATTTCATTTGACTTATAGTCAAGAGACAAAGAGTTTAAAGAAACTAATTGATTAAGCTTATCTTCACCTATTAAGTCTTTCAAGTCTACTGTATTACCAAAGAAAGTTAGCTTGTATGCGTAAGCTATATTCTCTTTTAATGTAACACCCTCAAGTTTTATTTTACCTTCTTTAAACGGGTAGCTATTAAGTTCTATTATACCAGCTTTTTTTGTTCTCGCATCAAAACCGCTTACTATATCGAAGTTATAATAATGTTTAAATATTTTATTATTCTTCTTAGAGGCTGGAACATTAAACGTTTGAGTAAATGAAGTGAATATTTTAGAAACGTCTTTAGCGTTTTTAATTGTTTGTGTTAATGATACAGACTCATCTCCAAATAAATCTAATCTTTGACCTTCAATATATAACTCAATATTTTGCATTATCTAATGTTATTTATTTTGTTGTTAGCTATATCAAACTCTATTGTATAATCTATTAATTTATCGTTTAGTGATGTTTTATAAGTAACTGATTTAGTTTTAGGCACTAATGGTCTTACTAACACTTCTGTTTCTGTTACAAAAGTAGACCACACTTGTTCGCTTAGCATTAGTTGCTCGATAACCTCGTTGTAGTCTTCTGGCATATATCCAGTATTCATTGTATAGCTGTCATTGCCTTGCACCATAAACTGAGTTCTTTGATGTTTATAAGTCTTATAGCTTAACGAATCTAAGTCAAATACAGAAGACTTAAACTCCTCTCCTTTAACGTCTGTTTTTTCTATTGACTTTTTAAAGAACATTATATCTTGCAATGCACCAAACTTATTTACAAACGTAACTTTTATAGGGTCGTATTTGCACTCACTAATATTTTTAACGTTTAGTATTTTAACTTTACTCACACCATTGTCAGTATAAGAAATGTGTATTGTATCAAAGTCATTTAAAATAAAATCATCTTCAAAACCGATTAAACAAACACTATCTTCAAATGTACCTCCATCTATAATCACTCGGCTTTGAAATGAGTCAGAACCATTTACACCATTAGTGGCGTATTTAATTTGTTCACCACTATTAGTGTTTGGTGATACTGTATTAGTTTTTACAATTTCATTGTTTAATAAATAAGCTATTGATTGAACGTTAGAAGTATTTAAAGGTATTGATATTGACGAGTCATCTAATTTTAAAATAGTATTGTTGCTTATAAATACTGGACTAGTTATTATTGGATTAGCACCTTCTTCAAAATATCCATATCCATCAAAACCACAAAATCCGTTTGCAGTATCTGGCTGTATTGTAGTAGTACCAGAACCTCCTACCGCAGTAGATATTACATTAATCCAAACATTTTGTCCTACATATTGTCCATCAAACTCAATCTCTAAATAGTCTCTTATTAATTCGCTAAGTTCAAAAACAACAAAGTCTTTAATACCTATTGGTTCTTTAGTTATTTGATATCTCTTTGTGCTATCTGGCACATTTGCATTTGATACAAAAGTTCCAGTATAAACGTGTAAATCTAGCCTAACAGATGTTAGATTTGTTTTTTCTACCTTAACATAAAAAGGACTTCTTAAGTTTATGTTTGTTGCCATTTTATTTCTTTGTTATATTTACTTGTATTTGTTTTTCAATACCTACTGAGTAAGCTTCTATTAATTCTTGAGGTAATCTTTTAAAAGCTGCTTCAAACGGTTTAGTAAAAAACATACTAGGCTTGATACCTCTGTTGTATATGTTGCTAGCTATGATGTATCCTACTGAATCAAAGCCACCTTTTGCAAATCTACCAGTTGATACTTTCTTTCCGTTTACAGTTTTAGTTTCTCTAAATCTTATATTCTTTTGTTTAGCAAATATTGACATTCGCTTTACAAAATCTTTAAACGTTCCGCTTTTACTGCCACTTCCAAAACGATAAGGAGCATTTGGTGCTTGTTGACCCGTTATCTTTGCGTTTGGCGATACTTTGCTTGGATCATCTCCTTTGACACCTTTGTCTTGAAACTTACCATAATCTTCCATTTCTAGAATAAGCTTAAAGCCTTTAGATGTCTTACTAACTTGACCACCTATTGTGTTATACAAGTCACCACCAGCTTTGTTGTCTCTAGCTAGATTTAATCTGCTTTCATCTATAACAAACTTAGCAAACTGATTTAAAACTTTATCAACTTCTGGATTGACTAGCATATTGTAATATCGTTGTTTACAAATACGTTAAACGTTGCACTCCAACCAGCCATCTTGTTTTCAAATCTTTCATAAAAAGGCTCGCAGTTTGCATTACCATCTAATTGATATTGATCATTGTATAGATTGCCTTTTCTAAGAACTTGTATTAGTTTATTTACAACTTGAAGCTGAGTGTTCAACACGTCTTGTTCGTTATTGTTACCTCTAAAAATATCTGTTGTCTTTTCTTTGCTTTCGTCTACAACGTCCATTGCTAAGACACTAACATTAAAAGTCAATACTGATTCGTCAGCTGTTACGTTATTTATTATAATATGACATAAAGGGAAAATGCTTTGCTTTGATAAGTCAATATCGTATATGTCGCCAGTTGTAACAGTGTTCACGTTTACATCGCTTAGTAGTTGTTGCTCTATTGCTTCAGTTAATAAATAAAAGCCTCTTATTCCTGTATTGCTCATTTAAACTTATTTTTTATTTGTCTTTGTTCTATTTCGTTTTTTTCTTTTTCATACGCTAAATATGTCAAGCACTCGTGAACATTTAATTTAGTGATATGTTTAAATCTTGTAATATCACCTTGAGCGATTGCATAGATTGAATTGTACCAACCCCATTTGGCTGTGAAATTAGATACTGAGCTAAAGTCACCTCGTTCGTTTTCTTGGAAGAGTTCAGTATAATTTTTGATAATTCCGTTCCTAAACTCAAAAAAAAAACTATTGAGCCTAGAACTGCATCTAATGGAAATTCTTTGGCAACTTCATAGTTATCTGGATTATATGACTCAATTACATAACGCTTACCTTTTCGCATCTTAATAGGTCTATATAACACATTCATAGCTCTATGTAAATTATCGTTATCACCGATGAAAGTATCTAGATCAACATACTCACCGAAGCTCATATCCTCAAGACTTGGAATGAATCCGTATTCTTGATTATTTATTTTAAATGTATTTATTAATTGATGTTTAGTATCAAACATATTATTAATAGATGTACAAACTTCAGAGACATCTGTTGCTTTCATACCTCTAGCTACTAAAGGTGACACTCTGCAAAATATCTCTATCATTCGCAAATGCACTTCTGCTTCGTTGTCAAAGTCTATTTTATCAAACTCTTGATATTGATATAATGTGATTTCGTTTAAGCTTGTAGGTATGTTTAATTTATACTCCATATTTATATATAAACGTTTTTAATTTATTTTAGTGATTAAGACACAGCGTATTTACCAAAGTTTGGTCTACTCATTATTGAATATGTAGCGTACCTCACAGCATCTATTATGTGATTGTTTTTATCTACTGGCTTATTTGTTAGCTTACCGCTTCTATCTTCAAGCCATTTATAATTTCTAAACTCTTGTATTGCATTATTACTATCGCTTGTTATATGTATCTTAAAACGCTTTAGTAAGTCTATACCTGCGTTGATACTATCACGACCTTTTAAACTTGGTTGTATATTGTGACCCATTCTTCTAAGTTCATCAATTAATCTTGGTTCAGCTGCATCGAAATAAATAGGACTTCTTCTTTCTACTTCTTGTTTGAAGTGATCGCTTAAGTCTCTTGTTGTCATCATAGTTCTATACAAGTGTTCTTTGATATATAGATTATGATCTTTTTTGTAAACACTCACTAACGTGCTAGGATCGTTTGTGTATCCTGCATCAGCACCATAGCTTATAAGCTCCGCATCGTGTGGTATATTTGAAACTTCTGCATAGTTGAATATAGTAGCTTTAGAAACACCTTTCTCTCCTAGTCCGTATATCTGCCAATATTGCTCGTCTGTTTCTTTTAGTCTTTCAATCTCTCTTACTATGCTAGTGTCTAGAAACTTGTTATCTAAATATGTTGTTTTGTAGAATTCAACATCTTCACGATTAAGAACTTTGTCGTAGATCCAATGATATTCATCTGACGGATTATAATCAAGCACCACTTTTTCAGTTGTACGAAATATAAGTTGTTGCCAATCTTCATAGTCAAGTTCGTTAGCTTCGTTAATGAATAAGAATTCACGTTTACGACCACGTATCTTTTGCGGTTGATCTACTGAAATAAATTCAACTAGATTATCGTCTAAGTTATATTCGCTATTTGATTTATTGTGATTTGCTTCGTCATACTTTTTATGTGTTTTAAGTATATCAATAAAGTCACGCATTACAGAAGAACGCACAGCTGGAAAAGTCTTTCTACAAATAGTTATTGTTTTGCCTTTGTTTGTTTGACAATAGTGAAATATAATATAAAGTAATATATTAAAAGTCTTACCTGATCTAGTACCACCTTGTTCAACTACTATCTTTGAATCACTATCTAGTAAGTGTTCAAATACTACGTTTACATCAACATTCAATTATCTATGTATTTTAATATTTATCTCTTTGTCTGTTGTGTCGTGTTTAACTTCTCTCTTTGTACCGTTTAATCTATGTGCTTCATCATCATCTGCTATGAGTTTCATAAGACCAATTTGTAATGTAGCGTTGTCGCTTGCGTACCATTTAGCTCTCATCTCTATTTTCATATTGATTCGATTCTTTGCTAATTCGCTTTTTATAGTGTCACTTTTGTGTAAATCGTGATCATAGAAAGTTTTTCTAACAAATGGTGTATATGCAAATATATCATTAACAAATATTAAATTATGCTTCTTGATTGCTTCTAAGCTTTGTTCAATTAAATCTTCTGTCTTGTATGCCATAGTTTATGTATTGTATTAATATATAAACATTTCTCTATTATTTTAGTTGTGCATTATATGCTCTATCTTTTCTATTTTATCAGCTGTCATTTTAGACATATTTCTTATTATGTATTTTCTAGCATCTACTAAGTTATCATCTATTAAGCACAAGTGAGCTTTTTGAACTGATTCACTATACTTTTTATATATGTCATAGTTGTTTAAGCTATGTATTAAAGTAGCGTGATGAATTCGTAATCCATTTCTTTTGTATTGATCGCTTATCTGTCTATATTTTAAACCAGCTACTTTTCTTAAGTAGTAAGTTGCTACACTTCTAAGCTCAACAACGTCACGTCTTCTGGTTTTCTCAAATATATTTACGTCTGTAACTTCTTTTATCGTGTTTGCTATCGTTTCTATTTTCATTATATTTTATTATCTATTACTTCTATTAAGTTTCTTAGTTCGCTACGTTCCCATTCTCCTAGATTTACTCCATTGATTAAGAATTTATAGTAGTCTTTTTTATCTGTATTTTTTAGTTCTATATTTATGTACATATTAATCTATTTTATTAAATTCTGCTGTTTGTGTTTCTATTAGTTCTTCTTTGTTTTCAAAGTAGTTGTCTACTAAAGCATCTATCATTACTAGTTCGTCAATAGAAGCTGTTTTAATCTTGTGTATTAAACTATCTATTTTGTTTAGTACATTAGTACACATCTCTGGATTGTTGTTATATATCACATTAAATCCTTGTTGATATTCGCTCTCTAGTATCTTAGAAGTTTTGTTTACTTGATGCTTTACATTCTGTTTAAATGCTTTACTGCCTTGTAGTTCATCGTTTGCTTCTAGCAATAGCTGACTTATCAAAACACTCTTTAAATAGTTTAAGTGTTTATCGCTTATAGTTTCTTTTACTTGTTTTTCTCTATCCATTTTTCTTGTTCATTTCTTAAATAATCAATTTCTCTTTTTAAATAATCTAAAGCTTTTTCTAAATCTTTTACTTCGTCTTCTTTCTTACCCGCTCTAACTAAATATTTTATACAGTTACCTCTGTTAAAATTCAATGCGTAATCTCGAATGAAGTCTATGACATCGTAGCCTTTGCCATTCTCGTAATGTAAATAAGTTGCTCTCATAATTTTACTTTTAATTGGTCTTTAATTTTATTATGCGTTTCTTGTTGAAAAAATAGTTTTAAATGTTCGTCGCTTGTTATTCTATATATTGACTTTATATATTCAGTCTTATTCTTTCTGTCTTTAACTTCTTTTATGTTTTTTATTTCATACACCATTGTCACGCCATCTATTGTCTCACAAGTTTCAGTGTTAACATTTGATCTTACTATAAAGCATTGAATCTTTGTTTTGTCTGTTAAATTTACATCTACATAATTAGCTAGAGTTCTTACAGTATTTATTGAAGTCAAATCACCAGTCTTTTTGTGATCTATAAAGAAAGTATTATAATTGAATTTAGTTAGAACGCAATCTATATCTATGATAGAACGCTTCAGGTCTGTTAGTTCGCTTATTAAATAATTAAATTCATTATTGTGATACGTTGGTTTAAATGCTTTTCTTGTTTTCATTTCTTGTGTTTTTGTTTAATAATCATTGGTGTAGTATGTTTCCACTTTACTGAGTGATGAAGTCTTGGCTTTGTAAAGCCCATCATTCCTACTCTTACACTAGAAGGGTGCATTAGTACACTCATAAAAGACTTTATGTATGTTCCTGATAGTTGATATATATCAGTCATTCCAGAACTTTGGCTTTGTGTTGCTTTTTGCTCAAGACCTATATAAGGCAATGTAAGAAATAAAGCGCCTCTTGAAGCTAAACTAGTGTAAGTATTGACGTCTTCATTTATAGAACCTACAAACTGAA
>Ga0181418_1000149_pt1 | contig 21918 bp, 31 predicted proteins | sample 41SPOviralmetaG_FD_130143 | JGI IMG/M metagenome (GOLD analysis project Ga0181418, IMG submission 130143) | Marine viral communities from the oligotrophic San Pedro Time Series (SPOT) site, San Pedro Channel, CA, USA - 41 SPOT_SRF_2013-03-13 | ecosystem: Environmental > Aquatic > Marine > Strait...
ATATTATCATTGATAATATTATACCAACAATACACGTAAAGATCAAGGTATAAAATAATTTATTTAACATGAACCTCATCCATTGTTTCTATCCACACTTTAGCCCCACAACTGAGTGGCTTATCAGGACTATATACTATCTTGCATGGACCATCCACTATAACCTCATGACCGTAGGTATTGTCTTTATAGGTCTTCACTGTAATGACTGGTTCTCTCTCTCCTGTCTTTGCATTACGTTTAATAACGTGTTGGTTTATATGTATGATCTTTTTCATTTCTCAACCTCTTGGATTAGGAAAGCTTTGGGATAATTGCTTGCAATATCTTCTATGTCATGGCCCCAGTCTTCATAGATATGAACACCCCTACCATCACAGTCTTGGCACTCCAGTAGTCTGGCAGAAGGCCACGGGCCTTGCTCTCGCATACCCATTTGGCAATCACAATATTCTTTAATGATATAATCTACCATTAGTCTTTACCTTTTTGCTCGTCTTTCTTGCGTAGCAAATCAACGGCTTCATCGTAACTCTTGGCTGTACCGTCCATGACAATCTCCAATATAAACAATGGGTTCTACAGTATCGTTAATACTCTACTGTAGAACCCTTGTTTGTTAGTTGATACCAGCAATGGCTTGGCTATGCAAGAATGACACAGCATTTGCATCAGCAAACCTATTTCTGTAACGATCTGCCATGCCTTCGCACCAATCATTCCAGAGTGCTTCACTACCACCAAGTTCCTCGCAGACTTGGATGTAGTTACGTACTTTGCGAAGGTTAGCCTCTGTCACTCTATTGTGTGACAGTTTGAAGGCACCCTCTCGTAGGTCATGCTGTCTCAGGTTGTGACAATCAAGACAACCCACTTTACCAGTGAGGCACTGTAGTAGGAAGCCAGCTTTGACTAGGCCAATACATGGTATTGTCATCAACTCCAACAGAGTTTCTTCTGTGGTGATACCACCATCACGGTAGCGTTCAACAAGGTTGAACAACCACTTCCTATTCTGACGGACATAAAGAATACCTTCCTTCTGTTTAGGCATTAGCTCATCTAGTCCATTCTTGCCACGTTTACGATAGGTCTTCATGACCCTTGGCAATGTAGATAAGTGAGTGCGGATACTGGCAATAACGAATACGGCTACTTGCTCAGTCTGTTTCGGGCCTTGCTTTGCAAAGGTTTCAATAAGGTCTTGGTCACGTTTAAACATTAGTTTAACTCCAGTTAAGTTTCCAAAAAGTTGGGGGATACCGTGAAGTACCCCCCTAGTTTGGAGATCATCATGCTACGTTATGGGCCACACGAACTTTGTTCTTGCGGTTATTCTCTACAATCCACCGTAGCCCACTTTTAGTGGAACGTACAGTTTGGTTAGCACCTCCGTTGAAAACGGAAACACTGTGATAGGGTACGTCAATGCGCCATCCGCTAGTGGTACGGTGGAAACCGTAACCATACTTAGGGGACTTGGCGTTTACACGAAGTGTAAGTTTAGCTGTTTTCATAATGCAATCTCCATTGTGTTAAAGTTAAGTAGTAACCCTACAGTATCGTAAGACTCTACTGTAGGGCTACAACTTATTAAGCTCTCGCTGATGCTGGGAAGTCTTTGGGTAAATTCTCAGCATTGCGAATGACTTTGTAACTACCACTAAGATAGTTGATGCGAATGGGTGCGCCAGTCTTGACTAACTTTTCCCATACGTCTTTGCCTTTCTTGATGGTAGCCCAAGAGCTACCGTCACTGTTGGTCATTACTTCGAATGTCTTCATTTGTTTACCTTTCCGTTAGTTGGTTAATGTAATCTTGTGATACAAGACGGGGATCAATTTGACCACCAAAGAAATATTTATTAATATGTTTGCTGGTAGTCTTACTATAAAACTGTTCAGTTTTAAATGCCCCATCTTGATCCCATCCAGCAACAGGTGTTTCATAGCTGAATAAGACTGCTAGATTATCTTCAAGAACTAGTTCTGACATGTTACTTCCAATTTGTTTTAGTTGCATAGCAACCTCCATTTAGTTGCAGAGATTTCTAGTGAAGGCTCTCTGTAAACCTACCAGCGTCTTAATTTTATAGACGTTTGCTGGCTTAACCATGTTTATACTCATTCGTCTAAAGCACAATGTGCTTTTGAAGTAACCCATGCCACTTCAGAAACACACTGGTTAAGTAACGCCCTTTATAGTATCGTAAGATACTCTACTATAAAGGGCTTACTTACTTAATCTTGAAGGCCACAAGCCTCCTCGTATAAAAAGCGAAGTGATGGTGGGAGTTTAGAATGAAACTCCTCATCAAACTCCGTTATGGTGGCGGTGCCTGTTTGAACCAAGGGAACCTTGGTAAGATCATCAAAATCTTCAGGTACTTCGTACAAAGGAACTACAGTGATTTTGGATTCCATGTTTTTCTCCTTTAAGTTGCGCTGTTGTGTAGTTCGTAAGAACTTCACTACAAAACAGCTTACTTATATTCTTGCCAAAGCCTTGCGGCGTCTTTGACGGCGTTCCAACCTCACCTCCCGTGGGGTCATGGGCGGCTTCGTGACCATCCGTAGCGTTGCAGCGCCTACTATGAAGGTCATGAAACCAATAACTGATATTATTAGAAGAATAATATCGTTAAAGTCTATACCATCTGCTCCTAAAAACATGGTATAAAGTACCATGTTACTTAGAGCAGCACCACAGAACATCAAACTATATGCAACAAATTTCATTTTTAAAAATCTCCAATGTAATCCAAAGCTTTCTTGGGTGATTTGAATTTTTTGGTGATAACCATATCATCACCAAAACAATTTTCCCAGTCTGACATCCAGAGGATGTAGCGACTAGTTTTAGGATCGTGGGTAAACTTCGCACCATCCTCATCCAGACGTTGCATACGAAGCGCATAGTTTAATTTATCTAACCAAACACTTACTATGTAAGTGCCTCCATTTTGATAATCAGGATTTAACATATTAAGCCTCCAAGTTACGGATAACTTCATCTGAAGATAAATCTTCAACGTCCAATGCAAAGATCATATCACCGTTTGCATTACGAACTTCAGCGGTGTTTCCAAGTATGGAAACTTCTACGTTGATGTTGTCTTGCGACAACTCAAAAATAACTTGGTCAATGTTGGTCATAGCAAAATCTCCAGTTTAAGTTACGTTACTCTGTAGTTCGTAAGAACTCACTACAGAGTAACTAACTTAGTTTCATCAAATCACCTTGTCAAGCCTCATCATGGCTAAAGCCATATCGTCAAAGCATAGCTGCTATGCAGCTTTGACAGTTGACTAGAAAAGCTTTGCTTTTCAAGGGCTTGGTAAGGCTTGGTGAACTACGTAGTAGTTGCAAGAATACCACACTAGACATCCTCTGGATGAATTTACAAGGTTTCCAGTGCCAGGATTGTTAATATTCTATTCTATCTACTCCGTAGTATCAAAGATACTACTACGGAGTAGATGAATAGGGTTGCCTTTGTTCCTCGTTTGTTCTCCCTCCCCAATGCGTTGCGGGGGTACTTAAAAAAAACAGGCGGGCATGTATATATATATATAACACCCTTAGATATTTAGAAAAATATCAGGGTCTATCATCAATAACCATAGTTGTGACATAATTACCACAGCGGCCCTACTATTTAGTTACTATGATATATTTTTTATATATATTTATAATATACCTATTGTGAAACTTACTAATAAGTGTTATAATAATACTATGGAAAACTTAAATAGTAATCTACAGAGTAACTACATAGAGTCTTACATCAACCTTGAAGCCTTGTTGTCTCAACAGATAGAGCTACAGTGTAATGATGACTTCTTATCCTTTGTACGTTTGGTCGCCCCTACTATTGTGTCTGACTTTAAGATGGGAAGACACATAGAAATAATATCAGAGAAACTACAACAGGTAGAAAGTGGTGAAATAAAAAGACTGATGGTCTTCCTACCACCACGTTCATCAAAGTCTGTTGTCTGTTCCAAACTATTCCCTGCATGGTACATAGGTAGAAACCCCAAACACGAACTATTAACTATATCACACAGTGATCAACTAGCTAGTGACTTCGGTAGGTCCGTCAGAGATATTGTTAATATGGAAATGTTTCAAAAGGTATTTCGTGGTGTGGCACTTCGTAGTGATGTACGAGCAGCAGGTAAGTGGAAGACAAACCATGAAGGAACATACTATGCGGCTGGTGTTAGATCACAGATAGCAGGACGAGGAGCGCATGTAGCAATCCTAGATGATGCGATGTCTGAAGAAGATGCTATCTCCAGTGCAGGTAGGAGGTTTATCAAGGAGTGGTATCCTGCTGGTCTACGCACACGTATCATGCCTAATGGGTCTATTGTCATAATCAATACCAGATACCACTATGATGATCTGTGTGGCTGGCTCTTGAAACAACAAGAGAACATGCCAGACTATGAAACAATACCCTGGGATGTTGTTAAGATACCTGCATGGCTTGATGACGATGCATCAGAACTACTGGACTTACCTGTAGGGTCTAGCTATTTCCCTGAGTGGAAACCAGATCATGTCTTGAAAGTAGACGAGAATGAAATCAAAGCATCAAACGGTAGCCGCTACTGGAACGCTCTTTACATGCAAGACCCCACACCTGAAGAGGGTGGCCTCATAAAAAAGAAGTGGTTACAGAACTGGGAGTATGACGAGCCACCTACGTGTGACTTTGTAATACAAACATTTGATACAGCCTTCTCTACATCTAACACAGCAGACTACAGTGTTATACAGACATGGGGTATCTTTCACCTATATGATCAAGACGAAGACGGGTACGAGGACTATGCATCTAATCTTATATTGCTTGGGAATATCAAAGGTAGATTTGAATATCCTGAACTAAGGCGGCTCTCACAGAAACTATACAATCAGCATAAGCCTGACCTGTGTATGGTAGAAAAGAAAGCCAGTGGTCAGTCTCTCATACAGGACTTACGTAGGTCTGGCTTACCTGTGTTAGAATATAACCCAGATAGAGATAAGGTATCCAGGGTCTACGCTGCTACACCCATGATGGAGTCAGGTAGAGTATGGATACCAATGAACAAGAAGTGGGCAGATGATCTAGTAGAGGAGCTTATACGGTTTCCCAATGCGGCCCATGATGACCAAGTGGATGCCTTAACAATGGCTGTTCACTACATGAAAGAGTCCTGGCATCTTACCCATCCCGATGATCCTGACTACGAAGAAGCACCCCGTAGTAAGAGAGCAACCTACTGGAATGTATAAAGTCATTTGTGAGAATGACAAAACTATGGTATAATAGAAGCAAGGTTTAAACTTGGGGAATCACTATGGCAAATGATTATATGGCAAAGTTAGCGGCTGACTTAGATGGTATGACTATGGGTGGTCTAGCTTCTAAAGGTCGCTATGGCGATACCATGATAGCACACATTAATCCTCAAGAAGCAGAGATGCTCATGGAAGAAGGTGGCTCTGGTACAATCAATCCTGTAACTGGTCTTCCTGAGTTTTATGATATGGGATTTGGATCATATAGTGATGCTGAAGAATCAGCAGCAGCAGATGCAGCAGAGGCAGCAGCAGATCAAGCAATGGCAGATGCAGCAGATGCAGCAGAAGACCAAGAATTTGGTGAAACTTTTACTGCAATTCAAGATGCAGCAAGAATAGCAGAATATGATCAAGAAGACCAAGAATTTGGTGATACCTTTAGAGGTTTTTCTGATGAAGGACTAGGTGGTCCTGATGTAGAAGATGATCTTACTCTTGAAGCTTTTAGTCTTCAAGCTAGAGTACAAGATCAAGTAGCTGACTATAATAAAAATGGTTTTCCTACTCCAGAAGAACAATACTTATATACTCAATTTAAAAATCAAGGAATGACAAACCAAGAAGCTACAGTAGCAACAGCACAATCAGTATCTACTCCTGGTGGTAGACAAGCAATGGAAGATGGTTTCTATGGCGGTTATAGTTATGGTGGTATGTTAGGTACTGTACAAAATGCTATTCAAGAATACAACGATGCCTTTAATGCTAGGGCGCAAGCATTTGCTAAAAAGAAAGGCGAAGAAAGAGATAAACAAGATGCAGAAATAGATGACTTTACAGGTATACCAGATACTGAAGAGGAACCAGGATTCTTTGATAATCTAATTGATAGTTTAAATCTTGATAGTTTAAATCCTTTCTCAAGAGATGAAGAAAGGGACCAAGACCTTGCACAAGCATATGCAGAATATGGGGGAAGCTTTACTCCAACTACTGATACTGAAAAAATGGTAGGTTTTGGTCTTGGTATGTTTGGTCCTGGTATTATAGGTAAAGCAGCAGGAGCATCTAATTTAATTGGTGGATTAACAGGAAGTAATGTACTTGGTACAATAACAACACCAACTGGAGCTACACTTAATCTTACTGAAAGTGGTAATGTTTATGATGCTTTTATGCCAGATGCTCCTGATAGTGGTAATGAACCTGCTATAACAAAGAAAAGAAAAGAAGCTACAAAAAAAACTGACGATGAAGAAGATAAAGAAGAAGAAGTAGATAAGCCATACTTTCCTAGAAATCTTTTACCGTTTACTCCTTCGGAAGAACAAACAATAACAAATATATATGGTCCTGATTCTTATCTTCTAAATCAAACTGGCTTGAGGACATTAGTATAATGGCAACAGAAAAAAATCCATATGATATGATTCCACAAGAAGGTGCAGAGATAGTACCTATCAACCAGGAAGATAATGATATACCTGCTACCTTTGAAGTAGCAGATGATGGTGGTGTTATTGTAGACCTCTCTGGTGCTACAGAGATGGAAGCAGATGAAGAAGTAGCTGAATGGTACGGCAACCTAGCTGAAGACATGAGTGAAGAAGAGCTAGAAGAAATTGCAGAGACTGTTCTTGAAAACTACGAAGCAGATAAAGATTCCCGTTCTGAGTGGGAAGCTATGTTTGAAAGAGGCTTTGAATTACTAGGTCTTAAACTACAGCAAGGCACAGAACCATTTGAAGGTGCATGTACAGCGGTTCACCCACTATTGATTGAGTCGGCTGTTAAGTTCCAATCAAAAGCTTCAGGTGAACTCTTTCCCTCCAATGGTCCTATCAAAGCACAGATACTAGGTGACTCAACCACAGAGAAAGAACAACAGGCCAATAGGGTTCAGAACTTTATGAACTATCAGCTTACGGAGCAGATGCCTGAATACTTTGAAGAGTTTGAGCGGATGCTATTCCATCTTCCACTGATTGGGTCTGCTTTTAAAAAGATGTACTATGATGCTACGGTTAAGCGTCCACGTTCAGAGTTTATTCCTATTGACCAGTTCTATGTATCTTACTATGCTTCTGATCTATCCAATGCAGAACGCTACACACATGTAATCTATCGCAGTCTTGTAGAAATGAATAAAGATATCAAAGCAGGTATCTACATGGATACAGAACTAGTAACGCCATCTTCTAATCCTGTAACGGGCTTTAGTGAAAAGATGGATACAATTATTGGATTGTCTCCCGACTACGATAACGATCCACAATATGTTCTTCTTGAACAACACTGCTATCTAGACATCGAAGGAGAAGAAGAATCCTGCCCGTATATTGTTACGGTAGAAAAAGATTCTAGAAAAGTTTTAAGTATTCGTAGAAACTATAAACAAGATGACAAGAGCAAAGAGAAGATAAGCCACTTTGTGCATTATAGGTTTGTTCCTGGTTTTGGATTCTACGGACTTGGACTTATTCACTTCTTGGGTAATTTGACTATGAGTGCTACTGCCGCAATGAGATCATTAATAGACGCAGGGCAATTTGCAAATTTACCTGGAGGGTTTAAGTCAAAGGGGATACGGATTGTTGGCGACAACGAACCTATATCTCCTGGCGAGTTCAAGGAGGTTGAAGCAACTGGTGTAGATTTATCAAAGGCTATTATTCCCCTTCCTTATAAAGAGCCTTCCTCTGTTCTATTCCAGATGTTGAATTTCGTAACTGCTGCTGGTCAGAAGTTTGCGGATAGCACAGAACAAGTTATTTCTGATGCTGCCTCCTATGGACCCGTTGGTACAACAATGGCCCTGCTAGAAGCATCTAGTAAGTTCTTTAGTGCTATTCATAAAAGAATACACAAGTCACAACGAGATGAATTTAGAATCCTTGCTAGGATTGACTATGACTATCTTCCAGGTGAGTATCCATATGACGTTCCATTTGAAAGTCGTAACATCTTTAAGTCTGACTTTGATGGTCGTGTAGATATTATTCCTGTCTCCGATCCTAATATACCTAGCAATGCACATCGTATGATGATGGCTAACATGGTTCTACAGATGGCACAACAGTCTCCTCCTGGTATGTTTAATATGGAAGAACTAAATCGTACAATTCTTAATGCCACGAATATGCCAAACGTAGATGATATTATTCCACCAAAGATTACAGCACAGCCACTTGATCCTGTCTCTGATATAATGGCGGCAACAAAAGGATTACCGATTGGTGCATTTGCTGGACAGAATCATGATGCTCATATACAGGTAAAGATGGCTTACATGCAAGACCCTGCTAATGGTGGTAATCCTATCATGCAACGTATTGCTCCTATCTTACAGGCTAACGTACAAGAACACTCAGTAATGAAATATCAAGAGCAAATGAATGGTGTAGCACAACAAATGCTTCAACAGGTTGATCCTTCTCAGGTTACACCTGCTGCTACAGAGATGGCACTGGCACAAGCAGCACAACAAGTAATGAACGCTAACATGGCTGCTGGTCAGGCACAGTCACCAGAACAACAGCTTGTTGCTCTTGAACAACAAAAGGTACAGCTTGAACAAGCAAAGATACAATCACAAACAGCATCTGATGCAGCAGAACTTGAGTTAAAGAATAAAGAACTTGAGATGAAAGAAACTGGTCAGATCATAGATATGCTTAAAGCTACAGCACAGTCTAAGTCTAGAGAAGAACAGGCTGAAGAAAATAGAGTATCTAAAGAAGCAATCAAAGAAGCTGAACTACAAACTAAACTACAGATAGAAGAAGGTAAACTTGATCTAGCAGATAAGAAAGAGTATGTTAAAGTTCTTGTTGACATGTTAAAGAAACAACAAGACGATGACAAGGAGATGGATCAAGCTGCACTTGAGAATTTAATTAAACTAGCAGACAGTCAATTTAAGGAGATGAGAAATGATGCAGAAGGGTAAAGGCTATCCGTCTCATGTAAAGGATACTGATAAAAGTTTTGGTGATCCTTACAAACAAGACATTACGGGTGGTCGTAATATTCGTAGCGCACTTAATAAGTGGGACGAAAGTTCTTGGAAAGTTTCGGATTCTAAAAAAAGTAAGTAATGGAAATCTGGGATGAAATTGGGGTAGAGCTTAATCAAGAGATAGACAGACTAAGAAGTACTCTTGGTGCAGGTATTGCAGAAGACTTCTGCCACTACAGACAAATAGTTGGTTCAATTCACGGTATCGAATGGGCCAGAGATAATTTAAGAGATATCGTTAAAAAACGATTACACATGGAGGATGACTAAATAAATGCAACAAGTAGCTATGGGTGGGGCGGTTAAAAATGATTTGTGGATTACAGATAAAGAGGATGTTCCTGATCCTTCGCCACTACCAGAACTACCAGGATATCATGTCCTTGTTCGTCCAATATATGTTAAGAGTCAAACTAAAGGTGGAATCTTTATTCCAGACTCAACCAAAGAAGACATGTCTTATCTTACAACTGTAGGACAAGTTATTGCTCTTGGTGATCTAGCCTATGCAGAGAAAGAAAAGTTTCCTAATGGTCCTTGGTGTAAGGTAGGAGACTATGTATGCTATGGTAAACACACTGGAACTAAGATGGTTTACAAAGGCGTTCGACTAATTCTTCTATTTGATGACCAGATTGTTATGCAAGTAGAAGATCCTAAAGACCTTGATCCTACATTTAATTTAACAAAAGGTTCTGCGTGATTTGGGAAAACAACATTTATATGGTATAATAGTAGTATAACGTAAAACACGTTTGTGTCGTTAGCAACGGAGTAAAGTAATGAATAACGAAAATGATGGTTGGGGTGAAGTGGATACAACTGCAAAACCTCAAGAAGAACAACAAATTGAATTTGAACTTGAAGAAGAAGAACAAAAAGTAGAAGTGGTTCAAGTAGAAGAACCTGAAGAAGAAGTTAAAGAAGAGCCTCAAGATGAAGAAGCTCCTAAAGAATTAGAGGGTATAGAAACAAAAGGTGCTGAGAAAAGAATACGTCAGCTAGTTCGTCAGCGTAAAGAACGAGAAGAAACCATTCAAACTCTTCTTGCTCAGAATGAAGAACTTAAAAATAACTTGAGTAAGAAAGATAAAGAAGTTGTTTCTATTACTAGCAATAGTTTAAATGCTAATGAGCAATCATTAGAAAAAACTATTAAGATGGCTAAAGAAGCTTACCTTGAAGCTTTCGATAGTGGAGAAAAAGAAAAAGTATTAGAGGCACAAGAAACATTAAATAATGCACAAGCAGACTTAAAGTTGCTTCAACGTATGAAAGTAAATACAGCAAGACAACAGCAAGAACTTGAAGAACAACCAGAACCACAAGTTCAACAGCAACCTCAAACTACTGCTGTTGATGTTAAAGCCCAAGAGTGGGCAGAACAAAACGACTGGTTTGGAGAAGATACTATTAAGACTGCTGCCGCTTTGGCTCTTGATGCAGAATTAAAATCAGAAGGATATGATCCAAATGATAATGAATTTTACGAAGAAATTGACAAACGCTTGGCAAAAGCTTTTGGAAACTCTTCAGTCCGTGTGGAGGAAAACACGACTCAACCTTCTCAAGTGGTTTCAGGGGCTTCACGCTCGTCTCGGAACTCTAGTTCAAAAGTTAAACTTTCGAAAGAAGACGTAAGACTTGCGAACAAATGGGGTATACCTCTTGAACAGTACGCCGCAGAAAAGTTAAAAGTAACAACCGCTGATGGTGAGTACACTAACGTAATATAAGCGTGGGAGAGAATTATGACACGAAATGAATCACGTAATAGTAATCAAAGAGAAAATTTAGAACGAGAAGAAGAATGGTCGTTTGAAGAGCCAAATGCTCTAGAAATTCCAGAAGCTGTACAAGAACGCTTCTCATCAGAGGGTTTGACTCTACGTTGGATACGAGTCTCCTTTAACGGCCAAGATGACTACACAAACGTAGGCAAGCGTCAGCAAGAAGGCTGGGTGTTTGTTTCTCCTGAAGAAGTACCTGAATTGGCTACTACCTCTTTCGTGAGGGAGGGTGGACGGTATGAAGGCACAGTAAATAGGGCTGATCTTGCTCTAGCTAAAATGCCATCCAAAAAAGCTGCGGCTAGGAATAAATACTATGAAAAGAAAGCTAACGATATGATGGATGCTGTTAATCATCAACTGATGGGTAATTCTGATTCTCGTTTAGCTAACATGCCTGTAACTAATTCTAGTCGCTCTGTCACAACAAAAGGAAGACAGACCTCTTTTCAGGACTGACTTCTATTAACTAAGGAGATGAAACATGTCTACTACTAAAGCATTTCGTGGTTTCATTCCCGCTCGCAAAAAAGGTGGCGGTTACAATAACGAAGCTGTTACTGATACCATTGCGTTGACTTCGACTGGAATGACTGGCACACCAACGAATAGTATTTTCTCTGGTGATCCCGTTGTTCTTCCAGGTGCTAACTTTGCTACGATTAGCCCCTACATTGCTGCGACCCTCAAGCCATCAGGCGTATTCATGGGTTGCCAGTATGTTGAAAATGGAGAGCCGAAGTTTTCTCGGTATTGGCCGGGTGGGACTAGTGCCACGGACGTTAAATTCTTTGTAATCACTGATCCAGATCAGACGTATTACATTCAAGCTTCTCTATCGCTTTCGGCGGTTGAGTTGCTCATTGTTAAAAACTACAATGTAACTGTTAGTTCTACTGCCTCTTCGGGCAGCACGACGACAGGTCAGTCCAGCTACTATCTAGACGGAGCGTCTGGTACGGAAGCTGCGGCGGCTGTTCGTGTAATTGGTAAAGCTCAGTATCCTGACGAAAAAGATTCTGATGCCTATCCGATTGTAGAAGTATGGCTCAACCATCACCGTGACCGTTTTGTAACGGCTACGGCGTCAACGGCTTAATAGGGAGGATTTATCATGGCTATTAATAGAGCTAGTATTAGCAAACAACTTCTTCCTGGCCTTAACGCCGTTTTCGGAATGGAGTATGGAGAGGTTAATAACGAACACGAATCTCTCTATGATGTAGAAAACTCGGATCGTGCTTTTGAAGAAGAAGTACTTTTCACTGGTTTTGGTACTGCCCCAACGAAGGGTGAAGGTGCTGCTGTCAGTTATGACGGAGCGCAAGAAAGCTACACGGCTCGTTACTCACACGAGACTGTTGCTCTTGCCTTTGCTGTAACGGAAGAAGCAATGGAAGACAACCTCTATGACACGTTTGCTAAAATTCGTGCCAGGGGTCTTGCCCGTGCAATGGCGAATACCAAGCAAGTGAAAGCTGCTAATCTGTTCAACAATGGTTTCTCTGATACCATTGGTGATGGAGCGGCATTCTTCTCTGCTGCACACCCCACGATTTCCGATGGAAGTCAGTCTAACCTTTTGGCGGCTGCTGACCTGACGGAAGCTACTCTTGAGACTGCGCTTACGAGCATCCAAAAGCTTGAGGATGATCGTGGTATTCTCATTGGTGCGAGTGCGGTGTCTCTGCATGTCCCTGTTGACTCATGGGCGATTGCTGGTCGTATTCTATCCAGTCCTGGTAACACTCAAACGAGTGCTGCTTCGGCTAACCCGAATACAAACGCAATCAACGTAACCCGAAGCATGGGTATGCTTCCTGAAGGTTACTTTATCAATCGTCGCTTTACGGATACCAATGCGTATTTCATTAAGACTGATGTTCCTAATGGTACGAAAATGTTTGTCCGTTCTCCTCTTCAAACGAAGATGGAGCCAGACTTTGATACTGGCAACCTGCGCTTTAAGGCACGGGAGCGTTATAGCTTCGGTGTATCTGACTGGCGTGGCTTCTTCGGAAGTGCTGGAACCTAATGGTGAAAGTGGGGGAGTAGTTAACGCTACTCTCCCATTCTTCCAAAGGAGATATTATGGCATCTAATATAAAAGTCGCACAAAATGTAAGTAGTGATGGAGCTATCATAACTGGGTTTCGTTATGTAGATACTCCTACTGTTACATTAGGTTCTGAAGGTGGTAGTGATAATCCTACCCCTACAACCACTCGTATAATTGCTGTACATGCTTATTCTACTATTGTAGGTGACATTGCTATTTCAGGCAGTAAACAGATTACTAATAAGACTGCCAAGGGTAACGCTATTCGATATAGGATGGGTGCTACTGATTCTAATGACGTTTACATTGGTGACATGGGCGTTGCTGTTCATGGTATCGTAAGCCTCTCTACATCAGGCGCAGCAGCTATGGCCCCAACTATTACCTTGTATGTAGGCTAACATGCCTAACTATAGCGATCTTAAAACAGACATCATTAATACTTCTGAGAATGATGGGACTGAGTTTTCTAACCAAGTTCCTAAGTTTATTCAGAAGGCTGAGTTTCGTCTGGTAAAAGAGCTAGATGATTTTGGACTAGACGAATATACTACTGTATCTGTTTCGTCTGGTAATGCTAGTGCTATTACTCTTAATGATCGTGTTAGGCTTGTTAGAAACATTAACTTTAAAACAAGCAGTGGAACGAGTGTGACTAATCTATTACCTCGCACTGTAGAATATATAAATGATTACTGGCCTGTTAGTGCATCTACAGGCACACCACGATATTACACACGTAAGAATAATTCAACAATTAAAATTGTACCCACACCAGTCTCAGTAATTACGGCTGAAATACAAACAGCATCTCAACCATTAGCTCTTGCTTCTGCTACAGGGACAAGCGTAACAACCTCAAATTATTTTACAGAGTATTGCTATGATGCTATCTTCTATGGTTGCATGATGGAAGCAACTATGTTTAATAAAGACTGGAACACTTTACCCGTATGGCAAGCACAGTACACTGCTGCTGTAGGGGCTTTACGTAACCAATCAAGACGTACTAGACAGGATGACATGGCTGTTGCAGCTTCTCCTGCTGGCGGTCCTAATACGATAACACAGACAGCATCATAAAGGGAGCAAGTTAATGAAAGGCCGTATCTTAAAAAAAATTCGTAAAGTAATACCTAAAAAAGAGGTAGCTAGACGACTTCAAGCTAGACCTAATCCTAAGACAACTACAAAGAAGCGCATTGCAAAGAAAAAACCAACAACGACAACTCCAAAAGCAGCAAAAATGGCTCAAGGTGCTGGTGATAAATCTGATCCAAAGGTTGGTAAATTTGGAGCAGGTCAGAACCAAGCACGGGGAGGTGCTACTCCAGCAGCTAAAGAGGCAATGAGTTCTACAGAAAAAGATAAGTTAGCTAGAGATAAAGCAGCAAGAGGTTCTTTTGAAAGAGCAAAAGGACTTAAAAAAGGATCATTAGCACAATTAGAAGATGATTATAGTAAATTAAAAGCTGGTGATAAAAGAGCAGAAAGACTTAAAGGTACTAAAAGTAAATACTATCCAGTATTTAAAAAACGTGGCTTTAAGGCTATGAAAGAAGGCGGTCCTCTTAAAAATATAAACAAAAAAAGTCCAGATTATACTGAAGGTCTTGATAAAAAGTTTTCTGCAAAAGTAGCAAAACAAAATAAAGAAGCTATTAAAGGTAATCAAAAGAAACTTGATGCAAATAATGATGGTAAAATTACTGGAGCAGATTTTGAAATACTACGCAAAAATCCAGACGCTAAAAAGAAATATGGTGGTAAGATTAGTTATCGCATGACAGGTGGGCAGGTTGTAGACTCAACCTATGATTAGTAGAGCAAGTATAGCCAAGCAGATTAAAAGACCACCTGCTAAACCTAAGAAGAAAAAAAGGGGCAAAAAGAAATGAGTAAAAAACGAATTGCTGAAAAGTTTACTCCTAAAGCTAGAGAAGCTGCGGCTAAAAAGGGAAAAAGAACTAAATCTCAAAATTCTATTCTTTCTAGGCTTGCTAATAAACGGAATGTTAAAGTTCCAGAAATTATAAAAGCAATTAATAAACAGGTAGCAGATGAGGCTAAACCTAAAGTTAAACCTAAGTCTAAACCTAAAACTTCTAAACCTAAAAGAACTCCTGCTGAAAATAAAGAACTTAGGAAATTAATTGCTCAACAGAAAAAAGATGATGCCCCTGCTGGTACTGTAAAAGAACCAACTAGAATTCAACTTACTGCTGGTGGTAGTTATGCTCTTCCTTCTAAAGTTAAATTACCTGAAGGTAAAATTTCTAAAGCTAGAAGGAGACAATTTATTGAAACAGGACAAGCTAAACAAGTTCGTGGTAAAAAAGGTAAGTCTAAATTAGTTGAAACAGGTAAGTATGCTCCACCTGCACGACAGATTGCAGAAGAAATGGGGATAGGTGCATCTAGAGGTGTAGCCCCAACTGAAAAAGAACTACGAGCTATGGGTGGTTTTGAAATTAAAAAAGCAGGTGGTAAGGTACGTGGTGTAGGTGCGGCTACTAGAGGCTTTGGTAAAGCTAGATATTCATATAAGAACATTTAGATATGGTTAGAAAAAAAAGCAACATGAAAGGCATTACGATTGGTAGGGGCATGAAACGTCCTACCAAGTCTGGTGCTGGTATGACTGCGAAGGGGGTGGCTAAGTATAGGAGACAGAATCCTGGTTCAAAACTCAAGACGGCTGTAACGGAAAAGAAACCTAGTAAGGCTAGGGCATCCAGGCGTAAGAGTTATTGTGCTAGGTCTGCTGGACAAATGAAAAAGTTTCCAAAAGCTGCTAAGAACCCTAATAGCAGATTAAGGCAAGCTAGAAAAAGATGGAGGTGTTAAACTACTTTGGCATATCTTGCTTCAAACATACCACATTTTAAATGTTGGGTACGAAAAGAATTTACAAACAATCACCAAGAATATCAAGGAGAATATTTACATGCACTAGCAATAGCAGTAAACACAATACCAGATAGATGTTTAAGTTTTAATGTTGTGTTTACAGGTTGCGATGAAGATGAAAATATACATGGCGGTGCAATGTGGGCCAGACTTCCAATCACAGCATTGGTAGCAGACACAGTACTAGAGGAGTGGCCTGAACTAATGCAGACACATCTAGCCCAGCCGTGGGATTGCTCTTCAAGAAACCATGCTATCATTGTTATGGACAGAGTATCTTCAAGTCCTTGGTTATGTAAAATAGATGGAGAGTTTTATACAGGAAGATATATGTTTACTGTAGACTACACAGATAGTTATATATCAGACGATCCTGCACAACATAAACAGTCACATGTGCTAGAGCTTATAGATGCAGGACCATATACAGGAAACATCATAGCACTTCCTAACAATAGAGTTAGAGTTACAAATCCCGCTTTGTGGGTAACTGGAGAAGGCGCACCAGACTTTGCACCAAGTCAGTATATACACTCAGCAGAAATAGATAGTAGTTATATGAATCCTAATTTAACTTTTAATAATCTTTATAATGAGGAGAAGAAAAGTGCAAGGAAAAAAGAAAACTAAATACATGTCCAAAGGTGGAACTGTTAAACGCATGGGTGGTGGTAAAGCTAAAAATACTAAGTATCGCTCTAAGGGCGGTGTCGTAAAGAGGCGGTCTGGTGGTCGAGCAGGTAAACGGTAAGTGCAACAACTGTGGACATAACTCTCACTGTGGTACTCCTTTAATAAAAGAAGTTGATAGAGAGAATGGTCCTATAGAAGTTTGTAAGCACTGTAGATGCTTTAGATGTATACTACCTGATTGGGGATAGAATGAAACGTGATCCTAGAATTGGTACAGGTAAAAAACCTAAAGGTTCTGGTCGCAGACTTTATACAGAAGAGAATCCAAAAGATACAGTACGTATAAAGTTTGCTACACCTGCTGATGCTAGAGCTACCGTAGCTAAAGTTAAACGCATAAGTAAACCATATGCTCGTAAGATACAAATACTAACTGTTGGTGAGCAACGTGCAAAGGTTATGGGTAAGACTCAAGTAGCTTCTATATTTAAAAAAGGCAAAGAGTCTATTAAGAAATCAAGGGGCAAAAATGGCAACCGTAGTAAAACGTAAAAAAGGCGGTACAGCTACTAAGCGTGATCCTGCTAAGTGGGCTAGGGCTAAAGCTAGAGCTAAAGCTAAAATGGGTGGTAAACACTCTGCTAGAGCAATGCAACTTGCTGTTAAGTATTATAAAGATGCTGGTGGTACATATTCAGGTAAAAAGAAAAAGTCTACAAATAAACTTTCTAAATGGAGTAAGCAGAAATGGAGAACCAAGTCAGGGAAGCCATCAAGCAAGACAGGGGAGAGGTATCTTCCAGAGAAAGCAATCAAGAGCTTAACTTCAAAGGAGTATGCAGCGACCACGAAAGCAAAGCGCAAGGGGACTGCTGCCGGAAAGCAGTTCGTAAAACAACCTAAGAAGATAGCCAAGAAGACAGCTAGATTTAGGAAAGCATAATGGCAGTATCAGGCACATATGATTTTAACCTTGATATAGATCAGGTTATACAAGAGGCTTCTGAAATGATTGGTGGCGAAAGCACACTAGGTCATGAGCCTGAGTCTGCTCGTCGTTCTATTAATCTAATGCTTAAAGACTGGCAGAACAGGGGTGTACTTCTCTGGTCTACTAGTACCACAGCAGTCACAGTAGTAGCCTCTACGACTTCCTATAACCTCGACAGTAGCACAATTAATGCTCTTGAGGTTGTCATAAGCAGAAGCAATACAGATGTTAAACTAACCAGGATAACACCTGAAGAGTTTATGCTTATTCCTAATAAGACACAAACAGGTAAACCTAATCAGTATTCTATTAGACGGGGTAGAGATAATCCTATTCTTTCTGTATGGCCCTTACCAGAAAACTCTACAGATATTATTAAACTAGAACTGGTTAAAGAATTACAAGATGTAAATAAATCTGCAATTCAAAATGCAGACTTACCTAAAAGGTTTCTTCCTTGTCTTACAATGGGACTTGCATATTATATGTCACTTAAACGTCCTCTTGTTCAACCAGATAGAATTACATTATTAAAAACTAATTATGAGGAAATGTTGGCTAGAGCATTGCTAGAGGATAGAGAAACTTCTAGCATCTATATTGTACCTAGATTAACATTCTATAACTAATGGCTACGCAAAAAAATGCATTAGCCGTATGCGATGAATGTGGTTTTGTTTATCCACATAGGGTAATGAGACTAAACAGTTATGGGATGTTAGTATGCCCACAAGACTTTGAAGGGCAGTATGATTTAAAAAACCATCCTCAGAATAGAGTAGCAAATGTAAAAGACGATCCAGCTATTACAAACCCAAGACCAGATATAGGTGGGCGTAACATAACATGGGATCAAGCTGGAACAACTTATAACGCAACAAATGAGTATTGGCAATTAATATGACAGATTTAACTGGAAAACTTATATCACAGACTTATAAGAATCTTGTTCTTGTAAGTAGTGCTGTTTCAAATACTGGAATAGAAACGTCTCTTAAACCAATACAAACTGGGGACGGTGCTAAGAGTGCGCTTGAAGTTGCATCCAGTATTGTAAAGGTAAACGATACTTTAAATATAGCTGGCTTAGTTTCTGCTACTGGAAAGATACATTCAGATCAAGCAGTGTGTGCTTCTGCTTTCTATGGAGATGGTTCTAATATATCAGGAGTAACAGCAGCAGTAGCTGGTAATATTTCAGTAAGTAATGCTGTAGTTGGCGGTACTCTTCAGGTATCTAGTACAGCCACAGTTATTGGTGCAACGCACCTTCAGTCTACTTTATCAGTTGGAGGAGCCGCACAGTTTGGTTCTACAGTAACTGTATCAGGTGCAGCACAGCTTAATAGTACAGTAACGGCTGTGGGTGCAGCAACATTCAAGTCTACTGTTACTGTAGAAAATGCAGCAATACTTAAAAATAATGTTAGTGTTGGTGGCACATTTGCTGCTGCTGGTGCAGGAACATTTAGCTCTAAGACTGAATTTAAAAATGATGTATCTGTTAGTAAAAACTTAGATGTACTAGGAAATGTATCTGTTGGAGGTACAGCAGTCTTTAATAGTAATGTATCTGTAAGTGCTAATATAAACGTAAATGGTAATGTAACTGCATCTTTCTATTATGGTGATGGTTCTAATCTTTCAAACGTAGAAGCTGAACTAGGTACTGCTGCAAACATATCTGTTGTAGGATTTATACATGCTGGTGGTAGTGTTTCTGTATCTGGACCTTTTAATGTTATAGGTGCAGCTACATTCCAAGATGCAGTATCTGTTAGTGGTAATGTAAATATTAATGGATCACTTACAGTAGCAGCAGCAACATCATTAGCTTCCACACTAAACGTAGGTAGTAACACATCACTTGCTGGTACGTTAATAACGACAGGCAAGGCAGAGTTTGAAGACGATGTATCTGTTTCTGGTAACACAAATCTTGGTGGTACTGTAACAGTAGGTGGAGCGGTAAGCCTTGCTTCTTCCCTATCTGTAGGAGGAGCAGCAAACTTCTTATCTACAGTTACTATTACAGGGGCTGCACAACTTAATAATACGGTAACAATAGTAGGTGCTGCTACATTTAAAGATGATGTATCAGTAAGCGGTAATACTAATCTTCTTGGAACCGTAACAGTTGGTGGGGCTGTATCATTAGCTTCTTCTCTATCAGTAGGTGGAGCAGCAAACTTTTTATCTACAGTTACAATAACTAGTAATGTTTCTATCGGTGGAACAGTTACTATTGCTGGAGCTAATGTACAAGCTGCTAATGCAAAGGTATGTGCATCTGCTTATTATGGTGACGGGTCTAACTTAACAGGTATTACAGTATCTATTGAAGGTAATATCTCTGTTAATAATGCTACAGTTGGTGGTAATTTACATGTAGGTGGAACAGCAACAGTTGTAGGTGCTGCTATATTTAATAGCACTGTGACTGTATCAGGTAATGCTACATTTAAAACAAATGTTTCTGTTAGTGGTAATACTAACTTAGGAGGTACTGTTACTGTAGGTGGGGCAGTAAGCCTAGCATCTAGTTTATCTGTTGGAGGTGCAGCTAACTTTGCTTCCACAGTTACGATAGCTGGTAACACATCTATTGGTGGTACACTCATAACAACAGGTAAAGCTGAGTTTGAAGACGATGTATCAGTAAGTGGTAATAGTAACTTTGGCGGTACAGTTACAGTGGGAGGTGCTGTATCACTAGCATCTACTTTATCTGTTGGAGGTGTAACAAACTTTGGAAGCACTGTAACAATAGCAGGTGCAGTAAGCCTAGCATCTACTTTAGATGTAGGTGGTAATACCTCAGTTGGTGGTACATTCCTTGCTACAGGTAAGGCTGAGTTTGAAGATGATGTATCTGTATCGGGCAATACTGTTCTTGGTGGAACTCTTAGGGTTGCTGGTGCAACCTCACTAGAGGGAGCAGTTGATCTTAATAGTACCCTTACAGTAGCAGGTGCAGTAAGTCTTAACTCTACACTTTCTGTGGGTGGTGCTACTAATCTTCTTAGTACTGTAACAGCCACAGGTAATGCTGGCTTTTTAGGTACAGTGCGAGTATCTGGTAATACTTCGCTTGAGGGACAACTACAACTAACTGAGTCAGCAGCAGCGGCTGTACATACAACAGCTATCAACGGTGTGACTTCTGTATCACTTAACTTTGGTATAGCACAAAACTTCTTGACAACAGTTACAGCAGCACATACACTAGCAAGACCAACAAATGCTAGGGTAGGACAAGTAGGAAGTATCTTCCTTGTACAGTCTGGTGGGTCAGGTGCTATATCTTACAATGGTTGTTTTAAGTTTCCTGGTGGAACAGCACCAACATTTGCTACTTCTAATGGGGCGGTAAGTAGAATAGATTATATCGTAGCTTCAATATCTAGTGATAATACGGGTGAAAATATACACGCTATTATGACACAGGAGTATGGTTAATGTTTAATAATATGTTAATGGGTGCGGCTGGAGAAAGTATTAAATCTACTGGCGGCTTTCAAGTCGCTAACAGTATTCTTTTTAACGACGATGACACTGAGCGTCTTACAAAAGAATATTCTACTACAAGATCAAGTGCAAGATTATTTACTGTTTCTTTCTGGATAAAGAGAGGCAATATAAGTCTTGTTCAAAACATTATATGTCAAAACGATGCTAATCAAAACGCACTGACAGTTCAATTTCAGTCAGATGACACTTTTAATGTGTTAATTGAAGATAGTGGTGGCAGTGCTATTATACAACGTAGAACCACTGCATTATATAGAGATCCTCATGCATGGTATCATTTTCATATTAAAATTGATTCTAATCAAACAGATGATACCTCATGCCGTGTGTATGTTAATGGTGTAGAACAAACCGATTTTGGAACTAAAACAAATCCAGGTAGCGCACAAGATACAAGAATTTTACTAAGTGGTGGAAGTAATCAATTACATATTGGCACAGGCAAGAATGGCTCAAGTAGTCCTCTGGATGCATATTTAGCAGAAGTTTTAATTTTAGATGGTGAGTCAGTTGTACCAGCAAGTAATACAGGAGAGTATGATGACAATGGTGTGTGGCGACCCGTTGATCCTTCGTCAAATACTTTTGGAAATAATGGCTTTTACTTAAACTTTGCTTCATCAGGTGCTGATATTGGCGATGATGCTAGTGGTAATAACCAAGATTTTACCCCTGATAACACACCCA
>Ga0181418_1000152_pt1 | contig 21803 bp, 15 predicted proteins | sample 41SPOviralmetaG_FD_130143 | JGI IMG/M metagenome (GOLD analysis project Ga0181418, IMG submission 130143) | Marine viral communities from the oligotrophic San Pedro Time Series (SPOT) site, San Pedro Channel, CA, USA - 41 SPOT_SRF_2013-03-13 | ecosystem: Environmental > Aquatic > Marine > Strait...
GACGACCGAAACGGTATCTCAGAACTATGGGTATAAATTTGGACAGGAAGAAGAGACATATAATATTGTCGCTGCTCACGGATACTTTGGTCGGTTGATCTTTCAATATGCTTCTTTCAATAATTCTCGCAGCCTTCACTTCTTTCTTGCTGCTTGGCCCGTTGTTGGGATTTGGTTCACCGCTCTGGGTGTTTCCACAATGGCATTCAACCTTAACGGTTTCAACTTCAATCAGTCAATCGTTCATGGTGGACATGTCGTTAATACCTGGGCTGACATCCTTAACCGGGCTGGCTTAGGAATGGAAGTTATGCATGAGCGTAACGCACACAACTTCCCACTTGATCTAGCAGCAGCATCTACCACTGAGGTAGCACTGACTGCTCCTACTCTTGGATAATTAATTATGGGTGCTCCTTACTTAGCTCGAATTATGCAGCTACAAGCAAAGTCCAAACAAGCTGCTATGAAAGGTGACTTTGATGCTTCAAAGAAACTTGCAGCGGAAGCACGTGCTCTTCAACAAAAGAATAAAAAATAATTAAAACGTCCGTTCATCCCGCAAGGGACGCATGACATGAGGTGACATGGAACGGGGTCCCTCAGTTCTCTTATGGAGGATATTATGCCAAACGTTGAATTACGTCAGCGTGTGCGTGAGCAAGCCCAAGCTGCAAAAGAGCAGAAGCTTGTTTATCGCGGTGTGGCTTACCTTAAAAGCCGCTAAGTAGTTCTGTAATTGGGAGGTGCAAATCCTCCCTTAGCAATTGGTTGGAGCCGGTACGCCGATACCTCTGACCGTCATGACGGTGGGATAGACCACAACATTTTGCAACAAAAATTTTCAAACGTTTGATAGAAGTCTACATTAATCTTATTCCTTAAAAATGGCACAACAATCTACTGCTGCGCCGACTAGCCTTACACGTGCTGGTCAACGCAACGCCGCGGGTGACGCCCGCGCTCTTTACCTGAAGCTTTTTTCAGGTGAAATGTTCAAAGGTTTCGAGTACAATGCAATCGCTCGTGACCTGGTGATGAAGCGCACTTTGACCGGAGGCCGGTCTATGCAGTTCATCTACACAGGACGTACGACCGCTGAGTATCATACTCCTGGAAACGCAATCCTCGGCAACTCCGATGGTGCGCCTCCAGTGGCCGAGAAGACCATCACTGTTGACGACCTGCTGATCTCCAGTGCTTTCGTTTACGACCTTGATGAGACCCTTTCTCATTACGACCTGCGTTCCGAAATCTCTAAGAAGATCGGCTACGCTCTTGCACAAAAGTATGATCGTCTGATCTTCCGTGCCATCGCTCGCGGTGCACGTGCTAAGTCACCTGTGCAGAAGACTTCCTTCATCGAGCCAGGTGGTACTCAGATCCGTGTTGGTTCTACAACCAACGCTTCTGATGCTTACAACTCCGCTAACTTGATTTCTGCGTTCTATGACGCAGCAGCAGCACTCGACGAAAAGGGTGTTAGTAGCGACGGACGTGTGGGTGTTCTCAACCCTCGCCAGTACTATGAGCTGATCCAAGCTATCGGTTCTAACGGTCTGGTGAACCGTGATTCCCAAGGCTCTGCTTTGCAGGGTGGTAACGGCATCATTGAGATCGCCGGCATCAAGATCTACAAAAGCATGAACATTCCTTTCTTCGGTAACTATGGTACCAAGTATGGTACTGGTTCCGCAACGAACCCTGGTGTAGCCGATCCTGGTAACTCCGGTGACTTCGTTGGTGAAGCAATGGAAGACGCTGAGAACTCCGACACCGGTATCAACAACGAGTACGGTGAAGGCGGAGCTGGCGCAACTGGTGACTTCAAGAACTCCTGCGGACTTATCTTCCAGAAGGAAGCCGCTGGTTGTGTTGAAGCAATCGGTCCTCAAGTACAAGTAACTTCAGGCGACGTGTCTGTGGTTTATCAGGGTGACGTTATCCTTGGCCGTATGGCTATGGGTGCTGACTACCTGAACCCTGCTGCAGCCGTTGAGCTGTTTGCAGGCGTTGCAACTGCACCTGCTCAGTTTGGTACAGTTCAAACCTCCAGCAACAACGCTGGTTACGGCGGCTGATACTTATCAGTTCTTTTATACAGGGATCCTTCGGGGTCCCTTTTTTTTAATTATTACTACTATGCCTGTCACCTATGCTGCGTCCACCGAACTGGATGCTGTCAATCAAATCCTAAGCTCCGTGGGACAGGCTCCTGTCACCACGCTTGACCTTCAGAACCCTGAGGTTGCTATCGTGCTCACCACCCTGCGAGAAGTAAACAAGCAGGTCCAAAGTGAAGGTTGGATGTTCAACCAGGAGCGCAACTACACGCTCAAGCCCGACTCTACAACTGAAGAAATTTTGTATCCCACCAATGCATTACAGGTCGATACAAACGAAGATCAACATCGTGATGACTATGATGTAGTACGACGTGGAAAAAAACTCTACGACCGACTCAACCACACATATAAATTCAAACAAGACATCAAAGCTGATATTACTTGGCTGTTCGAGTTTGATGATATACCTCCCGTAATTCAAGACTACGTCACAGCACGAGCTGCACGTATGTCTGCACTTAAAACTGTTGGTGAAGCACAGCTTACCCAACTACTGCAACAACAAGAACTTACGACCCGTGCCTTCGCAATCGAATATGATTGCAACCAAGGTGAATACAGCATCTTTGGTTGGCGTGATGGTGAGAATACTTACAATAACTATCAACCATATAACGCACTTGCACGATGAGTACCATTTCCCAAAGGATTCCTAACTTGCTTCTGGGTGTATCCCAGCAACCCGACAAACTTAAGTTTCCGGGTCAAGTTAGAGAAGCTTCTAACGTCTTTCCTGATTATGCACTCGGACTGCTTAAGCGTCCTGGTGGTAAATTTGAAGCAGAACTTTATGATGCCACAGCCCGAGGACGTTGGTTTCCAATCCTTCGGGACGAAAATGAAAAGTATGTCTGCCAGTATGATGATACCGATGGACAGTTTCGTATTTGGAGTTTGATCGATGGTAACCCTCGTGCTGTGGACATGGGTACCACTGCTTCTACTGGACAGCCTGGTTCCTGTAACGTTACTAATCTTAAGAGTGATCTAGATACATACAACACAGCTCAGTCTACTACAGACACAGAGCTATCTGATCTACACACAGCACAGGCTACTTTTCAAAAAGCCAACGATGGTCAACTTGCAACAGAAGATAGTTTGTTTGAAATAGATGATATATATAAAAATGGTTACTACGAACAGACTTTAAAATCTGGTGTACTAGAACGTATTGACAACGGTCAGCGTATTGTCAAGGATAACGGTACAAACGTCGGTTCTATTGCTAAAGGCGTTGCACTACCTACAGGCTACGCCTTAGGAAACGAGCGTACAGATGACTATCCGTGGTTAAAGCAAAAAGGTTATTACGTATATGAAGTAAAGAAAACGATTGCTGCTACCCATACGTCTGGTCAACTGACCACGGCTACAACCAACATGGGCACAGCGCAGACTGCTTACAATACTGCGGTAACTGATGAGGGTACTAAGAAAGGTCTTTACGATAGTGAGGTAACTGCTTGCGCCATTGGTGCGTCGAACATACCTGCTAGTGCTTATCTAAAAGATGCTGCTCCTGAGGACATCGAACTCCTTACGATCAATGATTTTACGTTTGTCTTGAATAAAAACAAGACGACGGCTATGAAGACTACTACATCTCCGGTTCAACTTAATGAAGCGTTTGTAGTTATCCGTACTGTTGCGTATAATGCTGATTACAAAGTTACCATCAACAGTACAACGAAAACCCATACCACACCTCAGACAGTAACTGGAGTTACAACTGATGCAGGATCTATTGCAGCGGCACTAGCTACTGAGCTAAGTACCATCAGTGGTATCACTGCAACTCAGGTTGGTCCTGGTATCCATGTTGTAGGTACTAGTGCCTTTACAATCTCTACTTCTGGCTCGTCTTCTGAAGAAGGTCTTTTTGCTTTCCAAGATCAGATTAACTTGACTTCACGTTTACCTAATCAATGTGATAACAATTACATTGTTAGAGTTACTAACAGTGACGACGTAAGTGCCGATGATATTTACTTAAAATTTAAAACTAGTAATAATGCTGCAACCGGTCCTGGTGTATGGGAAGAGACTATTGCTCCTGGTCTTAAGTTTGATATCGATGAAACAACAATGCCTCACCAGCTTGTGCGTCAAGCTAACGGTGTGTTTAAATATGAAACTGTTGCCTGGGATGATCGCTTGGTAGGCGATGACACCACTAACCCTATTCCTAGTTTTATTGGTCAGAAAATTAAAAACATGTTTTTCTACCGCAACCGTCTAGGGTTACTTGCTAACGAAAGTGTAATCATGAGCCGTGCTGGTGATTACTTTAACTTCTTTGCTAACAGCTCACAGGTTGTAGCTGCTGATGATCCTATTGACCTTCAAGCTACCTCTGTACGTCCGGTTACATTGAACTACACGTTGCCTACTAGCGTGGGTTTGATACTATTTGGTCCTAATGAACAGTTTGTTTTAAGTACAGATGCTGATGTTTTAAGCCCGACTACGACTAAAATTAATACCATCAGTACTTTTGAATGTGACCCTTCTGTTGACGCTGTTGCTGTAGGTACTGTGCAAGCATTCATTAGTAAATCTAATCTATACAGTAAGTTGTTTTTGATGCTTAACATTCAAAAAGAAGCTGCTGCTACGGTTGACGAAGCTACACGAAATGTACCTGAATATGTGCCAAATGGTATTGACACATTGGTTGCGTCTCCAGCCATGTCTATTATTTCTTTAGGAAAAACTGGCAGTGACACAGTATATCAACACAGGTTTTTTCTTCAAGGTGATAACCGAGTCCAGACGTGGTACAAGTGGAAGCTTACTGGAGATCTGCGGTTGCAGTTCTTTGATAAGACCACGTTCTTTGCTGTAACTAGTTCTGGTAGTAACGTATATCTAACATCGTATGACCTAACACAATCTAGTGAATCAGGTTACCTGACGTTGCCTACGGGTGAGAAGACGGATGTATGTCTTGATATGTTTAACATTAATCCTAGTAGGGCTTATTCAGCAACTACTAAAAAAACTACAGTAACTTTACCTTTCGATCACATTACTGGTAAAAAACTAGCAGTCTTAGCTATTGGTACATACATTGGTGATATCATTTCAGCTACTGATGAGTCTGAAGGTTCTGTAACTTACTTTGAAGATGCTGCTATTACTAACAATACAGTACTGCTAAACGGTGATTATAGGGGACGAGATCTTATCATCGGTTATGTTTATGACATGTCCGTTGAGCTACCTACTCTATATGCTGTACAGACTGAAGGACAACGTTCTGTTTCCGACTCTACTGCTGATCTAGTTTTACATCGTATTAAAGTATCTACTGGGCTTAGTGGTCCTGTTACTTATAAAATTAACATTACTGGTAAGGATGATTGGAGTAATGTAGTCAACGTTACTTTGCCTAACACTTATGTGTTAAACAATGTTAACCTGTCTGCGTCTGCTATCCATGACGTGCCTATTTACCAACGCAATGAAAACCTAACAATTAAAATTGTTGGAGACACTCCTTTCCCAGTTAGCCTGCTAAACGTAGTATGGGAAGGTAACTACAACCGTCGATTCTACCGCCGCTCATGACTTACAGACCACACCGCCGTACACTGACATCTACCATCAGGGTAGGTAACCATCTATGTAAAGTGTTTATCAAACCATGGAATCAGTTATCTGATGGTGCGATGGTGTGGAAAGTAGGCTTTGGTGTAGGTAAATCTAGACGACAGATAAACGACTGGTATCACGTAAAACAAAATCGACGCCGAAGATCACTACACAAACACATGACCGGTACTGAGGGCTTTAAAACAATCCCACGTGGGTTTAATGAAGTTCTTAGATTACGTTGGTTGATACCAGCAGGAGATACGATCTTTATAGATTGTACAAGTGCTAACCCTGAAAAACAATGGAAAACGTTTTCACGTTGGCGACGATGGCATCCTGACTGGTTTGTCAACGAACATTTAAAGGAATTTTATTGGACTAAACCCTAATGATTGGAGCTGCTCTCGGTATTGCTTCTGGCGTTGCATCAATGTTTGGTGGTGGTGGACAAGCCGCCGCAACAGCATACCAAAATACTTTGTCTCAAGAAAAGACAAAGATTATGAACGCTTACCGTAAACGTGCATACGAACGTACGGTAAAGCGAGTTAAAGAACAATTTAATGAAAACTACGCTGCTGCTAATGCTTCGTTCCAGACCGAACAAGCAAAGTTTGCAGAACAGATGATGTCATTTGCCTTCCAAAAAGAAGGTTTAATGCAACAACTACAACAAGCTGAAGGTTATGCTGCTGCAACTGAATCCTACGGGAAAAGCGCAGACAGAGCTAAAGCTATCCAAACTATTGGCGACTACGGTCGTAGCGAGGTTAAATATGCTGAAAGCGTTTCTAGCGCACAACGTCAGTATGGACGCAATGTTTCTGGTATTTCAGGTGCATTGAATCAAGCAAATGTATCTACTACTGCACCTATTCTTGATGGCGCTCCGATGCCTGAGATGGCTGCAAAGCAGTACCAGGCTCCTGGTGGTTTCTTCAATACTGCTATGAAGATCATGGGTGGTGTCCAGACTGGTTTGAGTATGTACAAACAAGCAGACATGGCGTTTAACTCTGAATCTAAATTTTTACCAAAAAGAGACTAATCCTACGGGATAAACTATGAAACTACCAGAAATTTCACAGGTTCAGTTTCAGGCATCTGCTCAATCGAAAGCGTTTGATCCACTCAAGCTTCCTGATCCTAACCCACAACTTGCTCAAAACCTATCTATTATCCAGCAGAGTTTTAAAAACCTGTCAGATAGCTACCAACCAGATCCAACGTTCTTACAGCAATTTGCTGAGTTGGTACCGAAAGCTGTTGGTACTGCTATTGAATTGCAGAAAACAGATGTTGCTATCCAGATGGCACGTTCTAAAGATCAGTATTTTCAAATGCTAAATTCTGGGGATATTCCTACGAATGGAGAACCCTTAGCTATTGAGCAGATTGAAAAAAATACAAAAGGTGTTGTACATACAGTAGCAGCAGAAGCAGCAGAAAAAACAAATAATTATGATGTAGTACGTGGTATCTTAGGTTTTTCTAATCACGGAGAAGTTGACCTTCGTAAACGTCTTGCTGGTCACATGTTTACGAACGTGTATCCGGATTGGATGAACACACAGCTTGAGGTAAACGAGTCCACAGTTATGGTGGAAAACGAATCAGGTGAGCTGGAAGAAGTACAGATTAACAAAAAAAACTTACCTGACTATCAGCATAAACAAATCATGTCTCACCTACGCACTGCGTTTTTAGGACACGAACATCTTGCTGATACTAACCCTGACTTAATTCAAAAAGAGATGGCAGCGGGTTTTAAAACTGATGCTACTATTTCTCAAACATACTCACGTAACACTAGGGCTAACGATGGAACCGTCAGGTTTAACGCTGGTTACACTAATATGTTTAAAGAATTTACCGAGGGTAACCTAGTTTCTCTTGGTGAGTTTCAAGTTGAAGCTGCTAGCATGTATGATAAAAAAGGTATAAACCTTATTAACACTCCTGCTGAGTTTTACAAAAGGTTGCTTACTGATATTAGTACTGCTGCAGAAAACGGAGCTGAGTTTCCGATTGGTGACTTTATTATGAAGGCTCAGTTTGAAGAAAATGGTCCAACCTTTATGGAGCGTGCTCCTCGTCAAGCCAGGTTGTTGATGCGTACTTATCGTGACAAACGTCGTACATATCTAAGTAACAAACTAAAGGCAGATACACAAGATCTTAAGTTTGCTATTGCTGAGTACGGTGCACCTAACGCAGAAGATCCAAAGTCTGTCTCTGACTACGTTGCATTCAAAACCACTGTCAGGCAGCGAGCCGCAGAACTAGGCATTGATGCCAATGATATGTTAAAGGTTATTGACCAGCAGATCCGTGTAGGGTCTATGGGTGCTGATGAATTGAACATACTACGTGAAAATGCAGAGATTGCCTTGGCTACTGGTAACGCTAGTCAAACCGCAGACTACTACACTCACCCTGTTGTAGGACTTGAGTTTCGTGAAAAGGTAGATAAGGCGGTAGAACGTATAGAAACTCCTGAGTACAAGATTAACTCAAAAGAAATTTCTACCACCATCGGTGGAGCTACAAAAGGTACAATGGTCGATCCTTTAGGCAATCTAAAAGGTCAGGCTGTACAAGTCAACGCACACTATCAACGCATCTTTGATGACAAGTATGCTGAGTTGACAGATAAAAATACTCAGTTAGATCCTAAAAACCGTTTGACTCCTAAAGCTATTGCTGATCAATCACGAGATGCATCTTTGTCACAGTGGCAAACGGATAGCAAAGACGAAGGGCATAAGTACTACGTTAACCCTAAAAACGGTAATTTTGATAACTTTCCTGTGCCTGCTGTAGACCAAGCTGAAGTTACACAAAACAGTAACGTACGTGCCATTACGTCTGAAGCTAGAACTCAGAAAGGTGTGTTAAGTCAAATTGCAGCACAACCGCAGCTTTCGTTGTCGCGTGAAGCTGCATCAGATGCTATCACTAACTTTAACACAACTGGTATTATTGATCCTACTCTTGTTACTTTACAAAATAAAATTAACGAAACTGTAGGTAAACGTGTAATTCAAAACCCTATGCAAATTGCTATCGCAGCGGCTCAAGGTTACGGTGATTTAAAACCTAATGAAACAGTACAGGCTCCTGCGTTCTTGCAACGTGCTGGTACTACTTCACAGAAACGTCAGATGATGGCGGACCTAGTAGGTCTTAAAGGTAACCTTTATACCCAACCTGCTAAGTATGGTCCTGTAGCTCAGATGAAAACTCGGCCTGGTATGCCTAACGTGGCACCTGTATTCCAAGGTGAAACACCTAAAGGATTGACTGGGTTGTCTGCTAACGATTATCGTGAGCTTGGTTTTATTGTATCTGCTGAGGCTGGTCCTGGTGATGACAAATATGCCGTAGCTGCGTCAATTATCAACAGGCTTGCTACCGGAGGGTTTGGTGACAGCATCCCTGACATTGGTCGAGCTGATGGTCAGTACGAGGCTGTTTATAAAGGTAAAGCTTTTTACAGTGATGATTTGACACAAGATCTGGCGTCACCTGAAGGTCAAAGAAAGATTGCACAAATGTTGATGTTGTTGGATGGAAGAACTGATTTTAAAGGCCAAAGCCAGATTGGTAACCGTGACCCCGACAACGATCCTATGGTAGATCCGTTGGGTAACTTCTTTCACTACGCCGGTCAAACCGGCTTGGGTCCGTACACTGGAACCGTTAACCGTAACTACAGGAGGTTCCTGAAATGAACTACGATCCATTAGCTGAAATTACAATGCCAGACCTTAGTGAGTCTTTGGCAAAACCTGAAGAAGCTGAACTCGAAGCTGCACCTATTGATCCTGAAGAAATTGAAGAAGAAGGTGTAGAGTTGGACGTTGAGTCTATCTCTGACAAACTGTCAGAACTGTATCCAGAAGTTGAGGTAGAAGAACCTGAAACAGCACAAGTAACAGAAGCAAAACCTGCTGGTAAAACAGAGCAGGAGTTGCTTGCTGAAGATATGTACATGAAAGACCCTACTTCTAAAAGTGGGTTGAATGAGTCTGAAGGGTTTTTAGGCACTACGTTAGATCTTCTTTCAGCTCCAGGTGCAGGTCTTAACGATTACTTCAACGACGAGTTTAACAAAATTCCTGGAGTTAATCTACGTAGAGCACCTAAATATGAAAACGAAGTTTCTCAAAGTGTACGTGAACTAAGCTCGTTTATCCTTCCGTTCCTGTTTATGCGTAGAGCAGGTAAACAAGCTGCAGGCACTCTTGCCACATCAAAACCTGCTACATCTATATCTAGTCGGTTTCCTGCGACCTCACGTGCTGGTAAGTGGATGGCAGAACTAGGTATTGACACAAGTGTTGGTGCCTATGTTGACTCTACTAACAAACTAAACTCTGTTGATGACAACCTCAGTGGTTGGCTTAAGAAGTCTTGGCCTTCTACTTATCGTTGGATTCCTAGCGACTGGGCTACCCTTGATGGTGAATCACCTGATGTATGGTCTGAAAAGAACCGTAACGAAGGAGTCATGCTAGGCTTTACCTCTAGTTTCTTAGAAGCAGGTGTTAAGCTTTTCCGTGCACTTCGTGGTACACGTAGCCTAACTGACTACGTATTTAAGGATGAGTCTGCAGCTAAAGCGTTTGCAAGAGCTGAAGAAGCTGATCCTAAAGCGTTCATGGATAACATGGAAGCTGCTGCTGCTAGAACAGAAGAAGCTTTAGATGAAATCGGTGAACTTGCATTAACTAAGAACCCTGCTCCAGAAGAGGCCACAAAGGGCGTACACGACGTTTTCCATCCTGATGAGGTGGGTACACGTACCGCAGATGACATGGGTGTTGTAGGGGCTGGTGTAGACGCCGTACGTATTAAAAACAATCAAGGTACTGTACAAGGCAGACTACGCAGTCTTGTGTCTGAAGCTGCACTTAAATATGGACTAGAAGCAGGTCAACTGCCTAAGCGGTCTATTGTTAACGCAGTTAAAGAACAGATCCGTAAAGCTGGATCTTATGATGCTTTCCTACCTGACGGAGCTACGATTGGATTTAAAGAAATTGACGAAGCTGGCACACGTCTAGCTGAGTTACTTTCTGATCCACAAGCTGACCCTGGTTGGCTTAAGCTTATGCTAGGTGAGTTTAAAGAAGAATATACACGGCTTGGTAAAAAGACTGCTGTCTTAACTGACGAAGGTGTTAACGCTGGCATGAAGGCAATCAAGAAATACCTTGACGACTATGTTAATATGGATGCTGATAAAGCACAGGCATATTTAACAACTTCTTTAGCTGGTCAGGTTTCTGACATTGCTGAGCAAGCACGTCTTATGGATGGTACACTTGCAGTCAAACAAGCTCAAGAGCGGATTTTTGACCGATTAGGTTATCTCCTTATGGAGACTGGTTTAGCTAAGTCCATGCGTGGTCAAAAGTTAAACTTCCTAAACACGTGGAAGCGTAACCCTAACAGCCCTGAGGCTATTGCAAATGCAGCCCGTGAAGCTGCAAAGACTGCTGACGACTTGGCTGCTGAACAGGCATCAGAGGCGCAACGGTTTGTGCAAACACTCAAGGCTGTTGCAGAAGAACGTCCTGAGTTCTTTGATCCCCTTAGGCTTGCCTATGAGTTTTCTGATGGTGATATTAACACCATGGGTAAACTTAACGAATACATCAAAGAAAGTCTACCTGCTATTCAAAAAGCAGTATACGACAAACGTCCTGACATTCCTAATGTTATTGTTCAGGGTTTGTACTCTAACTACTACAACTCTATCCTTACCTCAGCTAGCACGCCCATGAAGGCGTTGTTTGGTAACGTTGGTGGTATGATTGCTAAACCAGTTGCTCACCTTGGTGGTGCAATTATTGGTGGTGATATTCGTCAGATTAAACGTGGTTTTGCTGCTTACGCTGGTGTTCTTGATTCCTTTACCAAAGGCACGAAGCACATGGGTAAGATATTTACCATGGCATCTAAGGATCCAAACAGCGTAAGCTATATGGTTCGTGACGACTTGGCAATACGCAATGAAGAGTCTATGGGTCTTCTCCGTTCTTTTGCTGATGCAGCATCTACACGTGGTGAAGATGGTCCCGCTGCTATGCTAGAAATTGCAGAAACTTTAGATGCTTTAGGTAAGAACCCTATCCTTAGATTTGGTGCTAATGCCATGTCAGGGTTTGACGGATTTACCCGTGCTGTTATGGCTAACGGTCGAGCCCGTATGTTGGCTTACGACGACTTTATTGACGAAGGTCTTGAGATGACACCCGAAGCCTTTAAGGCTAAGTCAAAGGAGTATTACGACTCCATGTTTGACAGTAAGGGTTTGATTAAAAACGACTACGTTGATTACGCAACTTCTGAGATTGCACTTAACCTTGACACTCCTCGTGTCCGAGCATTTACCAATCTTATTAAAAAAAACCCTTGGATGAAACCGTTTGTGCTGTTTCCTAAAACCAGTGCTAACGTTGTATCTACCTTTGGTACATACAGTCCAATCACCGCGTTTATGGATGATTACAAGAAGATTGTATTCAACACACCGATGGAAGGGTTTACCGCAGACGAGCTAGACAAATTAATGACTCCTCGTGGACTTAAACCTACACAAGCTGAGTTTGACGGTCTTCGTGCAGAGTTGCGTGGTAAAAAAGCTATCGGTACCGCTGCTATTATGACTGCCTTTGGTATGTTTCTGCAAGGCAGACTTCGTGGTAACGGTCACTTCGATCCAGGTCGTCAAAGCGTTAGAGCAGAAGCTGGTGGATACCAAAAGAAAACATTCATGGATGATGATGGTAACTGGCATAGTTACGACTGGCTTGGTCCAGTCGGTGACTGGATGGCATTTACTGTTGACGTTATGGATAACTTTACTAGTGTCTCTGAACCAGATCAGTTCCTTGAAAAAGCCAGTTTTGTGCTAGCTGCTTCTTTAACTAGCCGTGATATGTTTGCTGGCCTTGAGCCTATGTTTGATGTACTCCGTGGTGACGGTGGTGCTCGAACTCGTTGGGCTGCTAATTTTATTAGTCCTATGGCACCACTTCACGGTGTACGTAGAGACCTAGGTAAGGTTATTGCTCCCGGAATGAGGGTAGTGGAAAATGAACTCTTTAATCACGTTCGTAATAAAAACGGTGTAGCAGATATTGTTGATCCTGAAGGTGCATTACCACAACTTAAAGACTGGCTTTACGGTGACAAAGTTGGCTATGCAGAAAACCCTTGGCTTCGTGCTTGGAACGCTTCGATGCCTATGAAGATCTTTGAAGGTAAAGACCGTCCTGAAGCTGATTTCCTTATGAAGATTGAGTACGACGCCCGTCCCGTGTTTAACGTGGCAGAAAACGGTGTTAAGTACACGGCTGAAGAAAAAGCTAAGTTGTTTGAAATTATGGGTGAAGACGGTTACTTTAGAAAGGAAATCGCTCGCTACATGAAGATCTATGATGCTAATGAGTGGGTCGATACTATCCACGGTCTTCGACTAAAAGATGGTGCCGACATCGACGAAAAGATATTTGATAACCTTTATATCAACATTGACGCGGCTGCACGTCAGGCTAAAACACTTGCAGAACTTCGGTTACCGCAAGAAATGCAGGACGATCTACAACAACGTATCTACCAAGCTGGTAGGAACACAGTAGACCAACGTATGGGTCAAGCACCCAGGTTTGATGTACAAACTATGACTAACAAATAATTCACCCATAACCTTTGACATCTTAAATGTGTAATGGCTACAACTGAAGTATTTTACAACGGTGACGGAACTGACGTCACCTTTACAATTCCATTTGAATATCTAGAGGAATCCGACGTCAAAGTTTCTGTCGGCGGAGTCCTAAAAACTCAAAACACTGATTACACGTTTTCAACTATTACTGAAATTACGTTTGGTACTGCTCCGGCATCTGGTACTAATAACGTAAGGGTTTTCAGGGATACGGATATTGATAGCGGAGTTCGCAATGAATTTTTTGCTGGCTCTGCCATTCGTGCTCAAGACCTAAACGATGATTTCTTGCAGGTTTTGTTTTCAGCACAAGAGCTTGAAGATCAGTTTGTAACTAAAACTAGCGGTGAATTCGACACTAATGTCGATATGAACAGTAATAGGATTACCGAACTGGGTAATCCTGTTAACGCACAAGATGCTGTTACTAAGCAGTACCTAGAAGACAACTACTTTGACGATGGTACTGAAACAATTGTAGCTGCTGAGACTTGGCCTGACAACGATACCACGATTGCTACGACTGCATCTATTGATAACCGTATTGATTCTAAAATTGATACTGCTGTCGAAAGTGACGTACTTATTGACGGAACTGGTCTTACTAAATCTGCTACCGGTGGTCAAGTAACTCTTGGTATTGGTGCAGGTACTGTTGATCTTGATAGGATCAAAGCTACTGACATCATCGTTTCTAGTGAGTCTAACCCTAATAATGACACGACCATTGCCACTACGGCAAAGATCGATGACATGATTGATGCTGCTATTACCGGCGATATTGCTGTTAATAGCACTGGTTTGACCGTTGTTAATGATGGTGACGGTACTATTACTCTTGGTATTGGTACTGGTGCTGTTGATCTTGATCGCATTAACCCGGCTGACATTATCACATTGTCAGAACAAGATGCTGGTCCTACCACAGATGATGACAGCATCTTTACCTCTAGTGCTGCTGCTAAACGTTTTGACACTTTTGTACAGACAGGTACACCTTCTGGTGCTTATCAGGTCGGTAAAACTTGGCTGCAGAACGATGATGACCAAACCCTTAAAATTTGGAATGGTACAACCTGGTTAGACGTTGCGTCTGGCGGTTCTTTCCGTACCCAAGATAAGGTCATTTACGTTGATAAAACTGGTGGTGATGACGCTAAAACTGGTCACCGCATTAGTGGTCCTAAGCTGACTATTAAACAAGCTATCAACGATATTAACGCAGATGTTGATACGTCTATTAAAACTGCAGGTTCTGGCTATGCTAATGCTACCTACAACAACGTTCCATTAACTGGTGGTACAACTGGTTCAGGTTTGACTGCAACAATTACAGTGTCTAGCGGTTCTGTTACTTCTGTAACTAACGTTGCAAACTCTACGCTGCAAGAATACCAAATCGGTGACATCTTATCTGCTGCTGACTCTAACCTTGGTGGTGGTGGTGGTTCTGGCTTTGAGCTAGAAGTAACTGGTGGTGGTGACGGCATGACCGTGATTGTGGCTGCTGGTACTTACCAAGAAATTGCACCTATCCAGATTAAACGTCGTAACGTATCTATTATTGGTATGGCGTTGCGTAGCTGTATCGTGCACCCTACACCTGCAACTGAAAAACCTTCATCTGCTGGCAACTCTGCATTGTTTGAGGTGAATAGTGGTTCGTTTATTCAGAACCTAACGTTGACTGGTATGCAAGCTAGCAACTCCGGTAACAACAGTATTGACTCTGATTTACCTGATAAGCAAAGCTGGAACTTTGCGTTCTACGACGACGCATTTATTACCAAATCTCCGTACGTTCAGAATTGCACTAACTTCTCTGACAGTCAAATTGACAACAGCGATCTACGGTCTCACCGTCCTCGTGGTGGCTCTGCTGGTGACCTTACCAACGCACCAACTGGTGGTGGTATGTTGATCGATGGTTCTGTACCTAAAACCACAAGTCCTTTGCGGTCGATAGTTGCAGATAGTTATACCCATGTTGGTCTAAACGGTCCTGGCATCCTTGTTACTAACAACGGCTATGCACAATGCACGTCTAGCTATGCCTTCTTTAACAAGTATCACATCAAAGCACTAAATGGTGGTCAAGCCAACTTAGCTGCGTCTACCACTGACTTTGGTGAAAAGGCATTAGTTGCTGATGGTAAGTCTACTGCTGCAATTTTTAGTGGACAAGTTAAAGTTGCCGCTGCTAGCGGTGCTATTACGTTTGACGTTGATAACATCTCTGCAGGTACTAATTGGTTCGGTGATGACACCAAACCGGCTAGCAACATGCTAGTTACTGTTAACAGCGTTACTTATCCTATCTTGTCGTCTACTGTTATTACTGGCGGTCACAGGGTAAGTATTAGTCGTCCTAACCCATCTCAGCGTAGTCAAAACCTTGGTCTCAACGGTGCTATAGCTGAAGATGCTGCTGTGCAATTTTTCCTTCGTTCTCAGATTGCTTCTAGCGGTCACACGATGGAGTACGTTGGTAGTGGTATGGATTATGATGCATTGCCTGAAAACGGTGGTGTACCAGATGAAACTAAACAAATTACTGAACTTAACAACGGTAAGATCTGGACTGCAATCACTGATCACAACGGTAAGTTTAAGATTGGTGGTAACCAAACTGATGACCCAATCTTTGAGGTAGACCAACAACTTGGTTTTATTACCATTCCTACTGGCTCTATTGCATTTGACTTGCTGTCGGATACTACGCCGCAACTTGGCGGTAACTTAGATGTTAACGGTAATACAATTACTGGTTTACCTACAAGTCCTAGTGCTACTACAGAGGCTACATCTAAAGCTTATGTAGATGCTGGTGATGCAACGAATGCTGGTAACATTACAACTAACGCAACTAATATTGCAACCAATGTAACTAACATTGCTGCACGTCTGCCACTGGCTGGCGGTACAATGACTGGTAATATTGTCTTCAATAGTGGTCAAACTATTGCTGGATATACACCACGTACATCTGCAACTGGTTCTTCTACTCTTTCTGTTGGTACTACTGCACAACGTGATGGTAGTCCTGCAGCAGGTATGATCCGATATAACTCGACCCTTGGTCAGTTTGAAGGTTATGGATCAGCGTGGGGAGCTATTGGTGGTGGCGGTGGTGCCACTGGTGGCGGTAGTGATACGTGGGCTGTCGAACATGACAACACGATCACACAATCGTACACAATTAGCACTGGTAAAAATGTTGTTAGTGCTGGACCGTTGACGGTCAATAGCGGTGCAACTGTTACCGTACCTTCTGGATCTAACTGGGTAATTGTTTAACTATGACTATTAAAATTAACGGTACTAATACAACCGCACAACCAAGTATTACAGGAACAGACACTGATACAGGTCTGGTCTATGGAACAGATGAAGTCAAGGTCGTTACTAATGCAACGGATCGGGTAACGGTAAATAACACGGGGATGGGGATTGGAACGTCGTCGCCTGCTCAAAAATTACACGTTTCAGGCAAAATCCAGTTCGGAGAGAATAGCACCTATCACGGGTTAATTGAACATGATGAAGGTACTACCGGCGCAAATATCTACACTTCGCAAGATACTGGTGGTCATATTTTTAAAGAACAAAGTACCGTGCGGATGGTTATCGACGGCTCGGGAAGGCTGTTGGTGGGGACGACAACTGAAGGTTTAGCAGGTTCTGCTGATAAATTAACCCTTGCAAATAGTGGCGATACTGGCATAACAATTAGAAGCGGCAGTTCAAATTATGGCAATATCATGTTCTCTGATGCTACGTCAGGCACCGGTGAATATGCGGGGTATGTTCAGTATTATCATAATGATAATTGTTTAAAATTTGGCACCGCTTCAACCGAGCGATTTAGGATTGACTCAAGTGGCAGGCTGTTAGCGGGTCTGACTTCAAGTTCAAAAAACGCCAGAATTGTCGCAGAAGGTAACAGCGATAATGCTGCAAGTAGCGCAGAAGTTTATTTACAGCGAGGTACAGCTACTCCTCCTGATGGTGCAGATCTTGCAAGTATTCATTTTGCAGATAACACTGGAACTACCGGTGCTGTTATTAGAGGCCGAAGAGAAGGCGGCACTTGGAGTGGATCGTCTAAACCGTCATCTCTCCTGTTTTCCACTTGCGCCGATGGTGGGACGGCACTTGCGACGAGAATGATGATTAGTAATGATGGGCGTGTAGCTACTTACATGAGCAGCACAAGTGGGCTTGTTCTTGGCACAGCAGGCAATGCAACAAATTACACCATAATCAAAGGTAAAAGCTCTTCTACGGGTATTAACACTGGAAACGATGTCTTTTATGTTTATGGCAACGGCAACGTTCAAAACAGCAATAACTCTTACGGCCAAATTTCAGATCAAAAGCTGAAAGAAAACATTGTTGATGCAAACTCTCAGTGGGACAACATCAAAGACGTAAGAGTCCGCAACTTTAATTTTATTGAAGGGCAAACTCATACACAGATTGGTGTTGTTGCTCAAGAGCTTGAGGCAGTATCGCCTGGTCTTATTGATGAAGCACCTGATCGTGACGAAGACGGCAACGATCTCGGAACTGTTACTAAATCAGTCAAGTATTCAGTTCTATATATGAAGGCTGTCAAAGCACTTCAGGAAGCAATGGAACGCATCGAAACCCTAGAAACACAAAACGCCTCTCTTGAGGCCAGACTTACTGCTCTTGAAGGAGGTGCAAGCTAATGCCAATCAAATTAAATGGTGCAACAAACGGTTCGGTTGAACTCGATGTACCCGCTGCTGTAGGTAGTGACTTACAGATAACACTGCCAGCTACGGCTGGTGAAGTGGTTGTTAAAGATGGTTCTGGAAATATCACTACGACTGGCAGCGCCACATTTGGTGGTAATGTTGATTTAGGCAACGTCAATACATCTAGTAATTCTAATACTGGATCCAAATTAGAAACATCTGGTCAGCTTTTATTGCAGTTAAGCTCAAGCGTCGGCGCTGGTAATCAAAATGGTATTGCTGTTTACTATGGCAATACTTTAAAAACTACAATAAAAAATGACGGCAGCGCCACGTTTGCTGGTAATAGTTTCCTACTTGGTAACTACACCTTTAACAGTACAACCACCTCTGGTGTTGAATTTGACTCTGGATCTTTCACTTCTCAAAGGGCTTTAAGCACTGGAGCTTCTGCACGGGCACATGCTCACCGCTTCGGTCAGGATATTACCTATGAGTTGAAGAACAACGGCAGCGCCACGTTTGCAAAGGTTGATGCTGTTTTTAATTCGAGCGTTGACGTTGGGCTAAATCTAAGAAACAGTAATACTGGAACAAGCGCACGTTTTTATTCAGGCTCAAGCATTGTTGGCAGCATCACTGTTACAGGTTCTGCTACCGCCTTTAACACCTCTTCTGACTACCGATTAAAAGAAAACGTTGTTGACATTGCTGACGGAATTACTCGCGTCAAGCAACTATCCCCTAAACGTTTTAACTTTATTGTTGATGCTGACACGACAGTTGATGGCTTTCTTGCTCACGAAGCACAGACAGTAGTACCAGAAGCTGTAACAGGTGAGAAGGATGGCGAAGAAATGCAAGGCATCGACCAATCAAAACTTGTACCGTTGCTAACTGCAGCCTTGCAAGAAGCGATTACAAAGATCGAAACTCTAGAAGCTAGAGTGACCACACTGGAGGCAGGCTGATGTCCAAGATTAAAGCAAATCGCTACGAGAACACGGCCACAACGGATGGCGGAATTGATATTGATACCTCGGGACGGGTTGGGATTGGCACGGCGTCGCCTGATGGCACTTTGCACGTTCATTCAAATTCAGCGGGATCAATAACTGCAAACTCTGGTGCTGATGATTTAGTTATTGAAAATAATGGCGACACTGGTATTAGCATTCTTACGGCAGATGGTAACAACGCCACGGCGATATTTTTCGGTTGTCCGACTCAAACTGTCGGCGCTGCTATTCGCTATAACAACAGCACTCATGAAATGTCGCTAGGCCCAGATGATCCATCTGGTGGATATCTTCGCATTAATTCTGGCGATGGGGTTGAAGCAGCACGCATCGACAGCTCGGGCAGGCTGTTGGTGGGCAGCACAAGCGCGTATGTATCAGACGCTAATTTCCAAGTAACGGATGATACTAACGCTAAACTTGTAATAAGTAATCCTGGCAATGCGTCATACTCATTAGCGGTTGGTACAGATAACGCTCTTGCGTTTAAAGATGAATCAAATGCTGTTGAGCGAATGCGAATCGACATCGCGGGAAGGCTAATGCTTGGCACGACGACTGAAGGTGCTGCCAATGAAGCTGATAATTTAACTATTGCTGACTCTGGTGACGTTGGCATAACTCTTCGTTCCACCAATAGTGGCTTTAATAGAATTTACTTTTCCGATGGAACCTCTGGCGCTTCGGAATATGCCGGTTATCTGCTTTATAAGCACGCTGACAACGCAATGATATTTGGCACTAATGCGACTGAGCGGATGAGGCTCCGAAGTGATGGTCGGATGTTGGTGCCTGGTGTTTACGCTGAAACTACTGGCGGTTCTGCCAACGTAAACGTTCAATCAGACGGCTTGATGCAACGGAGTGTCTCGTCGATTAAATATAAAAAAGACGTAGAAACGCTGCAAGATAGTTATGCAGATGCGCTGCTAAATGTTAGACCTGTTTGGTATAAATCAAAATGCACATCTGACAATCCAGATTGGGGGCATTGGGGTTTTATTGCAGAAGAATTAGCTGAAATTGATCCACGTCTTGTCATTTGGAAGACCGCTGAACTTAGTTATGACGAACAAGGCGTTCCAGTCAAAACTGCTTGTGAACCCGAAGCAGAGGGCGTTCAATACGACCGCTTCGTTCCGCACCTGTTGAATCTAATCAAGCGTCAACAAACAGCCATCGAAACCCTAGAAACTAAAGTTGCAGCCCTTGAGGCTGGATAGTAAACCGCCCCATGGCAACGTGGGGCTTTAAACAAAACACTTTATTAATTAAACATGGCTACAACTAACACCTGGTCTATTGCACAACTTGAGCGTGAAACCGCAGACGGTTACGTATTTACTGCTCACTACACTGTAGAAGCATCTGATGAAACCTATAAAGCAGGTGCATACGGATCTATTGGTTTCGAAAAACCTGACACATTGGTACCTTTTGCTGACCTTACTGAAGAAGTTGTGGTTGGCTGGGTTAAATCACAGCTAACTGCTGAAAAAGTAACTGAAGTTGAAGCTGCATTGCAAGCACAACTCGACGAACAAAAAACACCAACCAAAGCCAGCGGTACACCCTGGAGCTAATCATGATTACACTTATCCGTCCAATTCTCTTTTCTTTTCTTCAATCCCAAAAGGTCAAGCTACTCATCGTAGATATGCTGACCAAGTTGGCTGAATCTACTGATAACGATGTAGATGATAAAGCTGTGGATTTTATCCGTAACGGTCTATTCCCTGCTAAGCCTCTGGACTAATGGACTTGGGTGAGCCACCTGTACTTCCGTATATACGGCTCCCTGAGGCATTGTCATTACCACGTCCAGTACTAGACATACCACGAGCGGAATTACCTTATTACAAGCCGCTTGTGGTGCCTCCTAGCGACCTCAGACCACCTCCGGGAGTCAAAGGAACTACAGAGTCCGACAAAGAAAAACCTAAACCCAAATCTCCTCCGGTAAAACTACCGGACATACCTATACCTAAAGACACACGAGAGATAGACATTCCATTTACGGATGTCACGATGCCTCTCCCGTCTAACGAAATACTTGTCACGGCTGGTACTACAGCCACCGTGTCTGTTGCAGCCACCCTTACAGCAACAGCAGTCTTTAAATGGACTGTAACTGCAATGAAACCAATACTTAAACAGGCATGGACAAAGATCACAAAAAGGGTGAGTTCATCAAGTTCATCGTCCTCGTCTGGTCCGCCGGACTCTTAACTGCAAGTTATGCAGGATGGATGCCAAAGATGGATCCCACTTATGTCGCGTCAATTCTAAGCGGCACTCTCGCAACTTTTTCAATTACACGAGAAAAAAAGGAATGAAGAAGCTATTAATTTTATTGCTATTAGCTGCTCCAGTTTCTGCCCAGACTGTTACCCCACAGTTCACTCAGGGGTCAATGCAATCGACTACCACCACCACGGTTGACATTGAACGAACAATCGAACAAGAAATCATGGGTGGTGATTATTCATCATGGAGTGGTTCAAACGTTACACCCAGTTCCGATATCGCTGGAGAAAGTACAACATTTTCCGTAACTACGGCTGGAGATCCTTGGACTCTAGAGCTGACAACA
>Ga0181418_1000153_pt1 | contig 21744 bp, 25 predicted proteins | sample 41SPOviralmetaG_FD_130143 | JGI IMG/M metagenome (GOLD analysis project Ga0181418, IMG submission 130143) | Marine viral communities from the oligotrophic San Pedro Time Series (SPOT) site, San Pedro Channel, CA, USA - 41 SPOT_SRF_2013-03-13 | ecosystem: Environmental > Aquatic > Marine > Strait...
AATAAACGATATAAGGAATTTAATATGGCGAATTCAACATCAGCAAATTTAAAACTTACAGTACAAGCAACTGGAGAAAATTCAGGAACTTGGGGACAAATTACAAATACTAACCTTTTAATTTTAGAACAAGCAATTGGTGGTTTTACTACTTTTAATATTACCAATGCTGCTAGATCTTTAACTTTTACTAATGGTGCAGTATCCAATGGTAAAAATGATGTTATTAAATTAACAGGAACTTTAGCTTCTAACCTTACTGTCAGTATTCCAAATTCAATTGAAAAAACTTACCAAGTACAAGATGCATGTGATCATGCTGGAAATACTTTAACTTTTAAAACTGCATCCGGCACAGGTGTATTATTATGTGAAGGAAATAATTACACATTATATTCTGATGGAACAAATGTTGTAAAACTTCATGAACAAAGAAACTGGAGAGCAGTATCAGCAGCAGAAACAGTTCAAGCTGGTGCTAAACTTTTAGTAAATACAAATGGTGGAGCAGTAACAGTAACACTACCAGCATCTCCGGCTACAGGAGATGAAGTACATTTTGCAGACCAAGGTTACGATTTCAATACTAACGCATTGACTGTTGGTAGAAACTCTTCTAATATAGCTAATGCAGCATCTGATCTTGTTGTTAATACACAAGGTGCAGCTTTTTCATTAGTTTTTTCTGGAGATGCTACAACAGGATGGACTTACACGGAGAAATAATATGTCAAATTACGAAGCAACTAAATACGATTTTTCAGGAGCAAACCTTACAGGTATCGAAGGAATTCCTACGGCTACTATTGTGCCATGGTCTTCTGCATCAGTGCCAACAGGTTTCTTAGAGTGTAATGGTCAAACAGTTTCAAGATCAACCTATTCAGCTTTATTTGCAGTCGTAGGTACAACATATGGCGCAGGTGATGGCTCATCTACTTTTCTTGTACCAGATTTACAAGATAACGTAGCTGTTGGAAAATCTAACAACAAAGCTTTAGCTTCAAGTGGTGGAGCAAATACTGTAACTGCAACTGGTAATGTTGCAGGTTCTACGGCCAATGCAACTTTAACAACTGCACAATTAGCATCACACAATCACCCAGCTCCTAATCAGGGATTTTTTCCTAATGGACCTAGTGGAGCACCAACAAACCCATCAATGAGTCCACAAACTACTGGTAGTACAGGTTCTGGAGATGGTCACGCTCACAATATGAGTGCAAACTTTGCTGGAGATGCAACATCAGTATTACAACCATATTTAACAATTATATACATTATTAAAACTTAAGGAGAAAACATGGCATCAAACGCAAATTGGACAATAATATTCGATGACAAAATGATAATAAATCAGTCTGTTAAAAATGATGAAGGTCATTCTATTGGATATACAATCAATGATGATGCTTTTTGGAATGATTCTAAATGGTCAAACATTTGGGCTATTCAACATGGTGCTACTGTTTCTACTGATGAAGTAGAATATAGAGATGAAACTCCACATTCAGCTTATGATGCTTCTGTATTAGGAGATATAAGTCAATTCACTACAAGATGGGACGCAGCTCATTTGGAAAACTTCCAAACTATTTGGGACTTTGATAATGTTGAAGGTGAAACTGAAGCTGAAAAAATTGCTAGATTAGGTGCAAGACCTACATCATCGTAACATCATCCAAGAAGTTATTATATATTTTTCACCAGAAAGTGGTGAATTACCTCTATGTACATAAGGAAAACCTGCAGGCCAAATAACTATTCTTCCTTTTTTAGGTTTTACTCTTTTTGAAAAATGTAAAAATTCAGTCTCTCCACCTTCTTCTATATCATTTAAATAAACACTAAAAACCATAGAACGAGCTTCATTTTCATAGCCAGCACAATGTTCAATATGCCATACATGATAACCCTCTGTAGGTAAAGTTTTTTGAATTTTAAGAGTTGTGTAATGAAATTCTCCACAAACAGCATCTGCTCCTGTGTTTTTTATATAATGTCTAAAAGCTTGATCAAAATTTACCATGATAGGTTTTAAGTCTTCCCACCAAATATTAAAATTTCCTGCGGTAGCAAAATATTGTTGATCTTGTTTATCGGTAATTGCAGAACCTTCAAATCCAATTCTACTAAATGTTTTTTTTAATTTATCTTCTGCTTCATAAAGTTTTATTACTTTATCACATTCTTCAGGGAGAATATATCCATCGTAAACACCTATAAAATTATCTATATTTACTTTTCTTTCCATTTATTTACTTCCTTTATATTTTGTTTATCTTTTTCAGTTAGTTGTATTCCTTTATTTTTTAAAATTTTATCATAAGCATGATGTTTAAAAAGACCATTTTTATTAACATAATGAAGAAAAACTTGTGCCATGCCTTCTCCTTTATATATACCAGGTCTTTCATGTTTTTCAAATAAGCCATTATATAACACTGCGTCGCCTTCTTCTAATTCAAATTTTTTATCTTCTACTACAATTGGCCAATTATCATATTTTTTTATACAACAAGTAACAGATATTTCACAAGAAGGTCTATCAACATGTTGTTTTAAACTTCCTCCAAATACATAATATCTCCAGTAAGCATAAGTTGGATAAAGATCTATTTTACTTTTTTGAGATACTAGAGGAAGTTTAACGTTTAATAAAGATGTCATTAATGGATCTTTATACCATGAAGGGGAAAAAGATTGTTCTGTCATAGTCCAATCCTTATTCTTTAATTTTTCAAAACAATAATTTTGAAAAATTTTAATTTCATCCTTATTTAAAAAATTTTTAATTAACGAAGCCATGCAACTATACTATACCTTTTACCTTTTGTGATTGGTTTTATTCCATGAGGATACATAAAATTACTAGGAAAAAATACAATAGATCCTTTTGTTAATTTAAAAGATTTTATTTCACTATATTTTTGATCTGTAAAAATTAAATCTCCTCCTACGTAATCATCATTTAAATTCATTATTACACTTAGTGATCTTGGACTATCAGTGGTATCGTCTAAATGAACATTATATTTTCCTCCAGGTTCATATTTTAATAAATCTATTTGATCTATTTTTTTATTTACAAGTAATGGAAATTTACCTTTGTAATGTAAAAGTAATCTTTCAATTTCATGTTTAATAAAATTAAAATAAAAAAAATTAGACGGAGTCAAATCATTTAATTGATATCCATTTACTTTTCTTACATCTTCTGATAATAAATTTTTTTCACCAACCTTAAGTTTTGTTTTAGCTTTACTTTCTATAAAATAAATTATTTTTTTTAAAAAATTAGGTTGTATAATTTTTGGTATATGTATAATTGCTTCTAAATGATCTTTCATATTTTATTCACAAAGATTTGAATTGTTTTTCTAGACACTAAAGGTTTGGTAATATTAGATACTTTATGGTTCAAAGGTGATTTTACAATAACTAAAGAGTTACCTACTACAGGTATAAAACCATGTCCTTCACTACCTGTAAACATAAACTCTCCACCAAATTTTAAGTTCCAACGCCTATTTATATAATACGTAATTCCATATTCATGACCTAAATCATCATGCCAATTAATACCACTACCATCATTCATAGAATGAAATAATATACAATATTCTAAATCTTTTGGTATTTTAAAATATTGATTGTTTTGAAGTAAAATTTTAAGTTTTTTAATAGGATTATATTCATGATCAACTACATGACTTTTTGGATTTTTTTTTAAACCATGTAAAAGAAATGACGGCCAATATGAATTAACGTTATGAAAATTTTTTTTATGTTTAAAAGCATCAAAATGAATTTGTTTATAGGTATTGTAATCTAAAAAATTTTGAATGTAATAAAGTTTACCTGGTATTGAATATATTAATTTCATTAAGAATATAAAAAACAATTAATAGAATACCTTGATCCAGTTTTTATAGGTTCAGTTCCATGTATCCAAAGGGGTTCTGCAGGAAATAATAAAGCATCTCCTGTTTTAAAAGATAATTTTTCTTGACCATTAAAAAATTTAAAATCACCACCAGTATAATCTTCATTTAGATTTAACGTGCAAGAAGCTCTTATGTTTTTATCAACATCAGTATGTTCTTTTATAAATTGATTTTTTTCATATTTTAATATTCTAATATTATAAGACTTACAAATTGAAGAACTGTCAAAAGTAGGACAAATTTTTTGTATGTATAATACATAATTAGTTATCATTATTAATATGTATTTTTTTGCTAAATCTAAAGGCTCTTTAAAAGATTTATTTTGAATACTTCTCTGTGTTAAATTTATACATTTAAAATTATCTACCTCTATTTTTTTTGTTTCATATTTATAACTTTGTTCTAGAAGAGCATAATCAATGTTATCTTCGTAAAATTTTATAAAATAGTTACAAACATCTTTAGGCAGCAAACCATTTATACGAAATTTTAAATCTGTAATTTTATAATCAAAACTCATATTCTTCTATAAATAAAGTTGCAGTATATCTTCTTATACCTGGTTGTGTACTTGCATGTGGACTATGCATTTTATTTGATGGAAACATCAAAGCCCTGTTTTCTTTAAATCCTACATGTATATCTAAATTATTATTTGTATAAAATACTGTTCCATTAGTAACTGCCGTAGATCCTTTGAGCATAATTAATATATTCATTTTAGATATTTTATCATCAGTGTGTGGTTTTAATATATCTAGGTTTCTTAAATCAATTCCTGAAGTTGGATGTATTTTTTTAATTTTAATATTAAATTTTTTTTCTGTGTTTTTTATAAATATGTCTTGAAGAGTTTTATCTTGAATTAAATCATATCTATCTCCATAATAATTTTCTTTAGTTTTTTCTGTAGTGCCTTCAAAATACCTAGGTGTAAATTGTAATCTATTAGTTACATGGTTTTGTACCTTCTTTAATAGATCCTCTTCAAAAAAATTATCTATGATACTAATCATTGGTTATTTTCACTCTTTCATTCTCTATAAATCTGTTATATAAGCTACTATATGCTACAAAAATTAAATTTCAAGCCTGGCTTTAATAAACAAGACACAGAATCTGGCGCTGAAGGGCAATGGACAGATGGTGATTTTGTAAGATTTAGATACGGATTACCGGAAAAAATAGGCGGATGGTCTCAACTTACGGCTGCATCTTTAACTTTACCTGGAGTAGCTAGAAGACAACATGCTTTTTCTTCTTTTGTGGGTGAAAAATATACAGCTATTGGAACGTCACAAGGTTTGTTTTTATATTACGGAAATGATTTTTTTGACATTACTCCTTTAGATACTGCAATTACAGGATGCACTATAACAACTGTTAATGGTTCAAATACTATAACTATAAATAAAGGATCTCATGGTTTAGCCAAAGGAAGGTACGTGACTTTATCTTCAGTGACAGTTACAGGTGCCTCTGATTATACGGCAGCAGAATTAGAAAAAGTTTATGAAATACAAACAACTCCAGATATAGACAAGTTTACTATACTAGCTTCTAGAAATGAAGGTGGATCTGGAATGACCGCAGCCGGTGCTGCAACTGTAAATCCTTATATTAATGTTGGTCCTACTTTTCAAACTGCAGGTTATGGTTGGGGTACGGACACATGGGGATCTAGCACATGGGGAACTGAAAGTGCAACTAGTGATGTGATTCTGGATCCAGGCAACTGGAGCCTAGATAACTTTGGTGAAGTATTAGTTGCAACTATATTTAATGGTAAAACTTTTACTTGGAATGCAGGTGCATCAGGACCTAGAAGTCTTAGAGCCTCTCAAACAACAAGTAATTTTCAGACAACAAACAATCCAACAGCCACAAGAATTTCAATTGTATCAGATAGAGATAGACATGTATTTCATTTAGGTACAGAAACAACTATAGGTGATCCTACTACACAAGACCCTATGTTTGTAAGATTTTCTAATCAAGAAGATTTAAATACATATGCACCAACAGCTACTAACACTGCAGGTACATTTAGATTAGATAGTGGTAATGAAATTAGAGCGGCCATACAAGGTAAAGATTATATCTTTGTATCAACTGATGTAGCTGCATACGTAATTCAATTTGTTGGTCCACCTTTTACATTTAGTGTTAGACAGGTTGGTACTAACTGTGGATGTATTGGTCAACATGCTATGTCTTATGCAAATGGTGCAGTATGGTGGATGTCAGCGGAAGGTGGTTTTTTTGTTTACGATGGTACAGTAAAATCATTACCATCACTAGTAGAAGATTTTGTATTTAGCACGGACGGAAATAATCTAGGCATTAATTTAGATTCAAGAGATGTAATTTATTCATCTCCTAATACTTTGTACACAGAAATAAATTGGTTTTATCCAAAAGACGGATCCAATCAAGTTGATAGATGTGTGACATATAATTATTCAGAAAATGTTTGGACAACTTCATCATTAGCTAGAACTACATATCAAGACCAAGGGGTATTTAATGCTCCTTATGCAACAGAATATACTTCAACATTAACACCTGTATTTCCTGATATATTAGGTATTACAAATTTATATGGGGCTAGTGTTTACTATGCTCATGAAGTAGGAACTGATCAAGTTAACAGTTCAGGTTCAACTTCTATTAATGCATTTATTAGATCTGGAGATTGGGATATTACATCAAGAACAAGTGGGTTAGGCGTTCAAACAGGAGTTGCTGATTATAGAGGTGATGGTGAGTTTTTCATGTCTGTAAAACGATTTATACCTGATTTTAAATATCAAACAGGTAATGCTAAGGTAACTTTATTTGTAAGCAGCTATCCCGATGATGTAGCGGTTAGCTCACCACTTGGACCCTTTACAATAACATCTTCTACTGATAAAGTAGATACAAGAGCTAGAGGCAGATTAGTCTCTGTACAAATTGAAAATACTGCAGTAGGTGAATCATGGAGATATGGTACACTTAGATTAGATGCACAACCAGATGGAAGAAGATAATGGCTGACAACAAATCAATTAGTTATAACATGGGTTTATCAGATCAAATGATAAATGCTATGTTGAACAGTGATGTACCTGAGATTAGACAACAAGCTCAAAATTATATAGATGCAGCTGAAACTCAACAAGAAGAAAAACCAAGTATTCTTGAACGAATAGGAAATTTTTTTATTAGCCCTGCAGCTAGCGCAGACTATCTTGGAAATGTACCTGCAAATGCATCAGATTATTCATTACAAAGCAGCTATTTACCTAATCCAAATCTTACAAGTAGAAACACAGGATCATATTTAGGAAATGGAATATATGATTTATTAGATGTAACAAGAGCTTCTGCTAATCCTCAGATTAATTATGAAGGTCTTTATCAAGATCCTGCAGATCCAATTGCTACATCAAATTTATTTAAATCAATGCAACCGGGTTTTCAATATATGAATCCAGATTTTATGGCTAGAAAATCTAGTGCCGCTGATTTAGCTGGTAATGTTCCTACGGAGTATGATAGACGAAGAGATTTTAGAAGATATTTTGATAATAAACCTTTAACCTCATCTGTAGCAAGCATGAGAAGATTTCAAGGTTTTAATCCAAGAATAGGAGTATCTCCTACATCAGGAATCATGAGTGTAAATAATATACCTACAAATTTAAATAGCTTACCTACAAACATGGGTGTTGCTAATGAAGCTGATGTTGATGAAGAAATTATTGAAGAAAATAAAACTAAAAAAAGTGGAATAGCAAGATTATTTGAAACAATAATGGGTATTAAAAATGCTGTTTTTCCTCAATTAAATTTTTCAGGTAATCCAACTCAAAGATTTACTCCAGGTTTTAATTACAGAGGATTAAATCAATCTATGATTAATGATGCTTTTGATCCTGTTACCGGCACTACAAGATTTGATAGAGCTGTACCTGGTTCATTTAGTTCTTTTAGAACTTTAAAAGATTATTTTGATTCTAAAAAAAATAAAGCACCTACATCTAATGCACCTACATCTAGTGGTGGTGGTGATGGTGGTGGAAATGCTGGAGGAGACATGCTATCTAGTGGAATGACCACAGGACAACACGCAGCGTTTAGAAATTAATGGCTAAAATAACTAATTATATACCTGAACCAAAAGAAAATTATGATGTAGATAATCAAAGACAGATTATGGAATCTTTAAATACAATGAAACAACAACTTAATTTTTCTTTTCAACAAGACTTAAAAAACGAATTAGATACTTTTAATTACTTTTTATCATGAGCATACAATATAAAAATGCATCTAAGATATTAGACGGCACAGCTATGACAACTGTTTTGACTATAGCTACATCAGCTGTAGCTATTATAAAATCTGTGTATGTATCTAATAACAGCACGGGAGCTGTATTAGTTAATTGTGATTTAAGAGATTCATCTGCTAGTACAGATGTAGAATTTTTTAGAAAGGACATACCTGCTACAAGTACAGTCAACGCTACAGAACAAGGGTTGAATTTAGAAGCAGGAGATGCTATAAAAGCTCAAGCGGAAACAGCTAACAAACTTGAAGTGGTAGTTAGTTATGCGCTTATAAACAGAGAGAATGAAAACGGATAATATACATAAGATCGATTGTACAACTATAACAATTTATAGAAATACAAAGACAGGTGAGACTTCTAAAGAAAAAATAGAAGGTCCTGATATTGTAACAGATGTTACAGTGCATATTTCACCTAAAGGTTTAGATGTATTCCAGAAAGTAATGAACAATGATAATAAGAAACCAAAGTCCTAAAGGCGGAACAGAACTACAATTCAACTATTTAGAAAAATATGTTGATAAAAAATTACTAGATCAAGTACAGATTACAACATCTGTGCCGGAAAAAATTCCATTACATCCAACAAAGATAAATATACTTTGGCAAAAAAATTCATACGATCAACCTAACTTAGCTCCTTGGTTTGAAGATAAAAGTAATCATCATAAATACGATTGGTATGTATTTAATTCACATTGGACATTTGAAAAATTTAGAGTGTTATTTAATTTACCATTAGAAAAGTGTTTGGTAATTAAAAATGGTGTAGAAAAAATACAAAAAGCAAAACCTTATGAACCAAATAAACCTATTAGAATAATTCATCAAAACACACCTTGGAGAGGATTATCTGTTTTACTTGGTGCAATGCAATTGGTTAAGAATCCATTAATTACTTTAGATGTTTATTCATCAACCGAAGTATATGGTAAAAGATTTTTTGATCAAAATGATCATGAGTTTAAAGAGCTATACGAACAAGCAGAAAAATTACCTAATGTAAATTATATTGGTTACAAGCCTAATAGTTATATTAAAGATAATATGCATAAATATAATATGTATGTATATCCAAGTATTTTTGAAGAAACATCTTGTATATCTTTGTTAGAATGTATGGCAGGTGGCCTGTATTGTATTACAACAAATCTTGGTGCATTGTTTGAAACAGGTGCAGAGTTCCCAATGTATATTCCATATGATAATAATCATAGAAGACTTGCAATGAAATTTGCTTCTGCAATAGAAGCTTCAGTAAATATATTACATGAACCAATGATACATAAACATTTAGAAACTCAATCTGATTATGTCAATGCTTATTATAATTGGAATAAAATAGGTACGTCTTGGACAAGATTTTTAACAGGAGCAATTAATGTCAAATCCAAATAAACCTATCTGGTTTACAGAAAATAAAAAAACAGAAGCTAATAATGATACCTATCAGACTGTTAAAACTAATAAGGTTGAAGGTGATACAAATGTTGTAGAAATAAATGTAGGAGGTGCAAATGGTAGATCACCATATAAAATTATGGTATGTACACCTTGTCATAGTGATGTAACGATGCATTATTGTCAGGCTGTTTTAAAGTTTCAAATGGAATGTTTACAAAGAAACATACTAGTAAGTTTTACTTTATTAAAATCTTCTTTAGTTACACAAGGTAGAAATTTATGTGCAGCTGAAATGTTAAACCACAAAGATAATTATACTCATTTATTATTTATAGATTCAGATATTGATTTTAATTTTTCTACTATTGAGAAAATGTTAAAAGCTGACAAAGATGTTATTGCATGTCCTTATCCAATGAAAATGATGGATTGGAATAAAATATGGAGAAGAGTTAACAACAAAGAAGATGCTATTACATCTGCAGAAGATATGGCAAGAGCTGGTTTTACTTATCCAATTAAAGTAGAGGATCAACATAATATTGTAGCTGAAAAAGGTATTATAGAAGTAACTCATGCTCCTACCGGATGTATGTTAATTAAAAGACATGTTCTTCAAGACTTAATTGATAAACACCCTGAGTTAGAAATATATCAACCTACTTTTATTAATGGAGAAGAAGAAAGAAAAGAAAATTTTTATAACTTGTTTGATACTTGGCATGATCTTAAAACTAAAAGATACTTTGGTGAAGACTTTGGTTTCTGTCAAAAATGGCGAGATATGGGAGGTAAAGTTCATATATATGTAATGGATACTATTACTCACGTTGGAGAGTTCTTATATCGTGGTCGTTTCTTTGATGATTTATATCAAGGCACACGCCCTGCTAAGCTTGCCAAACCCCTTGACGAAGATAAAAAAATCAAATAAACTATTATATTACAGGATTTCTACGCCTGCCCAACAGTATAAAAATATTTAAATTATGGCAATATCAAGAATGCAACAACCCAGACAACAATACGGATTAGGAAGTATAGTTAAATCAGCTAAAAAAGCTGTTAAAGGTGTAACTAAAGGAGTTTCAAATGTACTTAAATCTGATGCTGGTAAATTAGGTTTAGTTACTTTAGGTGGTTTGGGATTATTTGACAAAGGACCATTAAGTTTTTTAAGTAATTTTAATCCAATATCTTCATTTCAAAATATGAGTCCATTAGCTCAGTTTGGAACTGTTGCAGCAGCAGGAGCAGGATTAACAGCTATGTTAGGTGCAGCCGAAGAAGGTGATGCAGAAGCAGTTGCAGCTACACAAGATGTGGGATCATTAAGAAAATACTTAGCATCTTATTATTCTAATTTAGGATACACAGTAGATGAAATAGCAGAAAATGTAGAGAGAGATACTTCTGAATATACACAAGATATGGCTAGAGGAATGGCTAGTGGTGGTCGTATTGGTTATGCTATGGGTACAGAAGACAAAGTAGAAATGGCTGCAGGTATAGAAGGACTTCCAATTAATGTTAATCCTAAAGGTATTAAAGAATTAGATCTTAGAGAAACAGGTGGATTTATTGCACCAGTTGGTGTAAAAGAAAAAGCAGATGACATCCCTGCAATGTTATCAAACAATGAATTTGTATTTACTGCCGATGCTGTAAGAGCAGCAGGTGGTGGTAGTGTAAACAAAGGTGCTCAAATTATGTATGACACCATGAAAAAATTAGAATCGAAGGTAGTATAATGGCTGAAGTAGTACAACAACAAATTTTACCAGCTCCGTTTATTGAAGCGGCGGCTAAACCTTATTTACAAGAATTAACCTCAGCAGTTGGTGGTTTTAAAGCAGCTGATCTTTCAAAAACTTTAGGCTCACAATTTATAGCTGGACAAGATCCATTACAAGCACAAGCTCAACAAATTGCAACACAAGGTATTGGTGCTTACCAACCTTTCTTAACTTCTGCTCAAGCTTCTGCCGGACCAACAGCTTACCAACAATTTATGTCTCCATATCAACAAGACATAATTGATACAACACTAGCTGAATTTGATGTACAAGCACAAAAAGGAATTCCTGGTATTGCAGCTCAAGCTGTAGGTAGAGGTGTTCTTGGTGGTGGTAGAGAAGGTGTTATGAGATCAGAGTATCAAACAACAAGCGACAGGAACCGGGCAGCATTACAAGCACAATTATTAGGCCAAGGATTTAATCAAGCACAACAACAAGCACAACAAAATTTACTTAACCAAATACAATTAGGTGGTGCACAACAAGGATTCTTAGGTCAAGATGTTGGAGCTTTATCTACTTTAGGTGCACAGAACCAAGCTTTGGCTCAACAACAATTATCTGCTAATCAACAATTAGCACAAGCACAATTAAATCAACCTTTACAGGCAGCACAAACTTTAGGTGCAGGTATTACTGGTTTGATAGCTGGATACCCAGGTCAAACTCAAACTCAAGTTTCGCCATCACCTAGTCTAGCTCAGACAGCATTAGGAACTGGAGCAACGCTTGCAGGTATTTACAGAGCATTTAGTAACTAATGAAAACTTTAAGAAGACCTATGTTTAGAAAAGGTGGTAACGTTGGTACAGGCGTTATGACTGGTATTGTAGACAGAAGTAATTATGCTTCGGGTACACAAAGAGTTCAAGAACAAGATATTACAGATTACATTTCTTTAGTTAAAGGTGGAGATCAAGCTCAAAGTTCTGATCCTTTAACAGATTTTTTATTACAGTTTGGACCTAACTTATTATCTCAAACACCTACAGGTGGTGGAGGATTAAAAGGTTTATTATCTACAGCAGGTGGTGCAGCAAAAGACCCATTACAAGATTTAATTAAAAACAAACGAACACAAAGAAGTGAAAATCTTGCACTAAGAGCTAAAGCTATTGACACATTAGGTGTTGATGATCTTAAAAAAGTAAGAGCACAAGCTAGAATGTCTATTGGTCCACAATTAGAAAATGAAACTTCAGAAGAATATGCAGCTAGAGTAGAAACTAAAATGGGAGAGTTTATTGATTCTACTTATGCTAAGACACCATTTTTAAAAACAGATTCACCAGAAGAAAAAATATTTAGTTATGCAGAAAGTATGGTTAAGTCAGGGGATTTACCAGACATGCCTACTGCTAAAAATAGATCAAACTTTGAATTAAATAATTATGATAAATTAAAAGCTGCAGAAGTAAATATACAATTACCAAGAGCTAAAAAATTATATCGAAAAGGTAATCTTAAAAAAAATGCTAACCCTGGTTATTATTATGATGATATAACTGATACTTACACTAAGGTTAGTGTTAATGATAATGGGATCCCATTTATAGAACAATCTAATATTTCATTTGAAGAATTAATACAAAACTAGGAGGCTAAATGGCATACGATACAGATTTCGATCCAGAAGGCTTCATGGGTTTAGGTGATGAAGAATTAGGTAATGAAAGAAGTGCTTTTAGTGCAGCCGCAGCAGGTTTAGTATCCGGTATAATAAAAGTACCTGAAGGTGTAGTTTCATTAGGAGCAGAGTTAATTGACTTAGGTGCAGGTACAGATCTTGCAGCTGATGTAGAAATATTTTTTGATAAAATAAATCCATTTGAAGAAATAGCACAAGAAAAAGCAGCGGGTAGATTAGTTGAAGCGTTAGTACAGATTGGTGTACCAGGAGCTATTGGTTTTAATGTTGCACGTAAGATGGCAACTAAAGCTTTGCAAGCTAAAAAAGCTAATAAATATTTAGATCTTAAGAGACCAGATTTAATTAAAGGTGCAACTAAAGCAGATGAATTAAATAAATCAGCTAAGAGATTAAGATTTGCAGCTGCAGTTAGCGGCGGTGCAGCGGGGGAAACGCTAGTAGCAAACGTTGAAGATATAGGAAGTATTGGAGATGTATTAGGAGGACCAACAAGTTTAGATGATGAAGCTTTAGCAGACCCATCAAAAGATGCTGGTAGAAAGTTATTAAACAGAGTTAAGTTTGGTGGTGAGTCTATGTTTATTACACCTATTGTTTATGGTGTAGGTAGAGGAATTAAAGAAGCTGCCACTATGGGTAAGAATATTGAATTTAGTAATTCAAAGTTAAGTAGATTTTTTAATAGTATATTTAGTGCAGTAAGATCTAGAGGTGCTAAGCCACAAAAAATATTTGAAGAAAAGATGGCTGAAAAAGGAGCTACTATGGCTGATACAAATGAAGCTATGCAGTTAGTTAAAGAAATAGATAAACCATTAAATAAAATGTTTCCAACTGTAAAAACTATTTTTAATCAATCTACAGGTAAAGAAAAATCAGAGGTATTAGAAACTTTGAATGATGCTATGTTTTCTGGTGATTTAACTAAAGGTATTAAAGATGATATAGTAGTTGATCTTACAAAAAAATTAAAAGTAAAAGGATTAAAACAACCAGAGATCAATCAATTATTTGGTACACTAGGTAAAGCAAGAAATTCTTTTACTACTCTTATTTCAACAGCTACTAAACTGGGTGGTGATATGACAAATGTTACACCATTAAAACAAATAATGGGCCAAAGAGTAAAAGATTATTTAGGTGGTACATATAGAGTCTTTGAAGACAAACCTATACTACCATTTGTTAGATATACACCAACTAATGAAGCTTATAAAAATGCTAGAGATTTATTTGTAAGATATGCAGCTAGATCTGGAAAGCCTTTTGAAAGTGTTAATCAAGTAGATGAACAATTAAATAGATTAATAGATACTGCACTCGCAGCTAAGAAGCCAAACGAATTACCATTTTTTAAATATACATCTAAAACTGCAGAGAATGATGATGGCTTAACTAAAAAATTTTTTAAACAAGTATTAGTAAAAGATGCTGAAGGTAAAATATTAACAGGTAAAAGAAAAGCCTCTGCTTTATCTGGTGCAGGTAGAAAAGGAGACATTATAGAACCTATTGGTAAAGGTAGTAAAATATTTAGAGAATTTTTTGGCGAAATGTCTGATCCTAGATTTTCATTATATAATGGTATGACAAGACTATCTAGTGTTGCTAGAAAAAATCAAATGTTTCAAAGATTAGATAACCAAGACTATTTTAGAAAACAAGCTGTAAAAGAAATAGAACAAGGTGGAGGAGTCGTTGCACCAGGGACCAAAGGGTTTTTCTTTGGAACTAGAAACGCAGCAGAAAGTGCTTTACCTAATCAAGAAATTGTAAAGCTAGATGATTATGTAGCTAATGCATTTAAGGATGATTATGCTATCAATCCTTTAGCTGGTAAGTATACATCAAAATCTATTGCTGATGGATTAGGAGAAAGTGGTAAAATTTTAAAATTTTTATTTGAACCAAGAAAAGATGCAACAGGTGTTGAGAAACTAGCAACATGGGGCTATCGTAATTTAATTTTATTTCCAAAAGCTGCATCACAAGTAGCTAAAACAATTCTTGCTCCGGTAACTCACTTTAGAAATATATTTTCTGCAACAGGATTCTCTGCAGCTAATGGTATTTTTTTTGAAAACCCTGCAATAGTTGCTAAAGCATTTAATGATGGTCTTAAAACAATTCAACCAGGTGCGGGTATTAAAAAATTTGCATCTAAATATACACCTTACAAATATAGTGAACAAGAATTTAATGAGTCATATAGAAAACTTTTAAGACTAGGAGTGGTTAACTCACAAACAAACGTAAACGATTTTAAAAATATATTAGGAGACCTAGGTTATGGTGGTAATTTAAATTTAGAAAAACCATTAGAGTCTATGGGTAGAAAACTTTTAGGTTCAGCCGGACGTGGTGCTAAAAAAATTATGAAAGGTGCTGAAGATTTATATACAGCTGAAGATGATTTATTTAAAATAGCTAACTATTTTGTTGAAAGATATAGATTAAAAGGTGCATATGGTAGAGCCGGTAGAGAATTTACAGAAGAGATGTTAGATAAGGAAGCAGCGGATATTGTAAGAAACACAGTTCCAAACTATGCTTATGTATCAGATACTGTCAGAGCATTAAGACGTTTACCTCTTGGTACCTTTATGTCTTTCCCATCTGAAATATTAAGAACAACAACTAACATTGGTCAAAGAGCTATTAGAGAAATAAAAGATCCAGCGTTAAGAAACATTGGTATTAAAAGATTGTTAGGTATGACAACTGTATTAGCTGCAGCGCCTTATGGAATACAAAAAGGGTTCCAAGCTTTATATGATGTTACTAATGAAGAGCTTGAAGCTATTAAAAGATATCTACCTAAATGGTCAGAGAACTCAACCATCTTGCCTATTAGAGATGAAGAAACAGGTGATTTAAAATATATAGATTTTAGTCATGGTAATGCATACGATGTAGCTATTAGACCACTACAAACTTTATTAAATAATATTCAAAATGGAATAGAAAATGAAGAAGTTTTAATGAAAGGTTTATTACAAGGTATGGCAGAAGCTGCTGGTGAACTTGCATCACCATTTATATCTGAATCTATTTACACAGAAGCACTAACAGATTTAACATTAAGAAATGGAGTAACAGATGATGGTAGAGCATTATGGAATGACAATACTCCAGGGGGTGATAAAATTAAAATTGGTATTGATCACCTTGCACAATCAATGCTACCTTTTTCATACCCACAGTTAACAAGATTATATCAAGCAGCTATGGATAAACCATCTAAACGTGGTGAGTTTTTTGAATTACCAGATGAGCTTTTAGGTTTTGCTGGATACAGAGCTGTTAGATTAGATCCTGTTCGATCAATGGGATTTAAGATTGCTCAGTATCAAAGAGGACTTAGAGAAGCTCGGGGTTTATTTACAGGTGGTGCAGACTCATTATTATCTGGAGGACCTAAAACTCCTGTGGAAGTTGTTGATAAATTTATTAAAGCAAACAAAGCAAGATTTAATGTACAAAAAAATATGTTAAAAAATCTTCAAGCTGCAGATATATTAGGTGCGGATGAAGATGACATATTTACAGAGTTTAAAGATAGACAATTAAGAGGAGATTATAGAGATTTAACTAATGATAAATTTGATCCTTATTATCCATCAAGAAATATTAGAAAAGAATTTGAAGAGATTGCAGAAAGAATTGGAGAAGAAAATCCATTTGAAGAAGTGGAAGATATACTATTAGATATAAGAGATGATTTAAGAGACTTATCTTTTGAAGATCAATTTGACATTGATGTTACAGATTACATAACTGAAGATATGTTTTCTGCAGGATTACAAACACCACCTCTACCAGGTGCAGTAACATCAGCAATGCCTAACCCACAAGTAATACAAACAGCCCAAGCTAACCTAGGCAATGTGCCTAATAATGGAGGATTGACAGCCACAGAAATGGCATTATTATCTCCAGAAGAACAACAAATAAGGTTAAGACAACGTGGAATGATTTCATAATGATTGAACCAAAAACTCAAAGAGAACATATTATTTCGTTACAAGGACATATGACAGGTATGAAAAAAGATTTAAAACATCTTCATCAAGATGTAGAAAAATTGGGCGGCAAGATAGACAAAATCTATTGGGTAGTTTTGGCTACAGTGGGGGCTGTGGCTTTTCAATTGTTAGAAAAGTACGTTTTTTAAATCCAAGTTTTTAAATCTTCGCCCATAATTTCAGTGGCGATATTTACTTTACTACGTAAAGCTTTAACAATTTTTGTATCAACAGTTTCTTCAGTTATAATATCTATGTAAGTCATTGGGTATTCTTGTCCAATACGATCTATTCTAGCTTCTGATTGTAATCTTTTCTCAAGGTCATAACCATTTGAAAAATAAACCATTGTGCTAGCAGCAGTTAATGTAATACCATAGCCGCCGGTTTGAGTGGTACCTACAAAAAATCTACACTTGTCATCTTCTTGAAATCTTTTTATATTATTTTGTCTTTTTTCTTGTGGTGTTAAACCATAATAATCTACAACAATATCATCTCGTTCATATTTTTTTCTAATAGCTTTCATAATTGTATCAACATCTTTTTGATAGTTAGACCATATAACTACTTTACCTTCTACTTCAGATAAAATTTCCATAAGTTCTGTTATTCTATGATTAGGTATTTCTTGTATAGATCCATCATCAGCTGTAAAATGACCACAAGTAATTTGATGTAGTCTCATTAATTGTACCATAACATTATTAGTAGTTAATGATTTACCTTCTAGTTCAGCCATTGCATATTTTTTCATAGCCTTATAAACTTTTTCTTGTTGAGGCGTCATAGTTATTTGACGTTTCATAAATGTTTTAGGTGGTAAATCTAAACAATCATCTTTTAATACACGCATGGAAAAGGGTTCAATAAGTGATGATAACTCTCCAAGATTTCTATGTCCTACAACTACGTTAACACTACGAGAACCTAAGTTAATAGATTTCATTACAGAGTATCTAGCTCTAAAATCATAATAAGAATCTGTCTTTAAGAGCCAGGAACCAAGAAACTCACACTGACTATATAAATCTAATGGTGAATTAGTTACAGGTGAACCTGTTAGTATTCTTCTGTATTTAGCTAGATTTTTTAATTTTAAAATATTTTTAGTTCTATTAGCAGTAGGTGTTTTTATACTAGTAGATTCATCTATGGCCATCATAGCATTGTGTGAATCTAAAAATCTACGTGCAAATTCTTTACCAAAATCATATGAGAAAGCTTCTACATTCATAATTAATATATGAAACTCTGTACCTGTTTGAAACAATGTATTTAATTTTTTTGTTTGTTCATGAGTCTTATCTGAAGACTTCCATAAAACTATTTTTTTATTAATATAATCTGGTAAATGAACAGGTATCTGATCTTCATACCAATTTTTATAAACACCTTTAGGAGCTATTAATAATAATCCATTTATCTTACCTTGGTTATAAAGCATAGCTGCATTATCAATTAATACTTTTGATTTACCTGTACCCATTTCCATAAAATAGGCAAAGTATTCTCTATCCCAAGAACGTTCTAAGGCTTTACGTTGGTGAGCGTATGGCTCAGTTTTAAACTTATAATTTAACATTTACTTATCTTTCTAAAAAGGTATATAATGCATTGAAAGAATAAAGTCAATGGAAATAAAAAATCATAAACCCACAGCGACCCAGAGCGACTCAAAGGTATATTTAGTTCAAGAAATACCTGCAGATAGAGATACAGGTAAGCCTAAAATTGATATTACACCTGCATTAAAGTATGGCGAAATTAAGATTATGTTTCCAAGATTAAAACAAATGCAGTTTTCACCAGGGCCAATGGTAATGGAAATAAAAAACTCATTAAAAAATTTTACAACCGATGATTACTTATTATTGTATGGAGACCCTGCAATAATTGGCGTAGTGTGTGCAGTAGCTTCAGAAATTACTAATGGTAAATTTAAATTATTAAAATTTGATAGAAGACAATTTTCTTATTACCCTATTGAATTAAATATTTTTCAAAACTAGTTGACAATAAAAATTAGATCTCTATATAGGATAGTGCAAATATAAATTTAAACTATTAAACTATTAAGGAGTAACATGACAATAAATCTTAGAGCTGATGCGCCTGCTCAGGTGACACAGACTGAACCAGAAAAACTTTCACAACAAATAAAAACTCTTCAAGACATTCAACAAGAGATAGATAATCACAAAGCTAAAATAAAAGAATTAGAAGATAGAGAAAAACATTTTTCTCAAGTTGTAATTCCTGACATGATGAATGTGATGAATCTTAAAACTATGAAATTAAAAGATGGTTCTGAAATAGAAGTATCTAATAAATTTTTTGCTTCTGCACTAGCAGCTAAAAGACCAGAAGCATATAACTGGCTTCGAGAGAACGGCTTAGGCAACATTGTAAAAAATGAAATTACAGTGAGGTTTGGTCGTGACGAAGACAACAAGGCGCAGCAATATGCTACCCTTGCAAAAGGTCAAGGTTATGATCCGGAACAAAAAGTTTCTGTTCATGCCGGGACTTTAAGAGTTGCTCTGGAGGATCTCCATTCACGTGGTGGAAAAATTCCTTCAGAGTACTTCAGTACGTTTGCTGGATATCAAACGAAAATAACTAACAAACCAAAACAATAGACTAACAAAGGAGAATATATGGAAAGTCAAGTAGCAAAGAAAGCTAATGCAGGTGCATTAGCAACTATCAATCTCAGAGCAGATTCTGGTAAAGGAGCTGAAGAGATAAAAGCAGATGACGTATCAACACCGATTCTGAAAATCTTACATCAGCTGTCACCAGAATGTAATGAGAGAGATGCCAAGCATGTAGAAGGGGCTAAACCTGGTATGATTTATGCATCAGGGTTTGGTAAACTTATAGATGGACAAGAGGGATTAGACATTATAATCGCTCATGCTCAAACTAGGTATCCTGAATGGCAGGAGAGAGGCGATAGTGCTTCAGCTCCAGTAGGAACTCACTTAGAGATTCCAGGCGATGCTGTGGAAGAAAAGAATGGAAGATACAGATTACCAAATGGTAATTATGTTGAGAAGACTGCATATTTCTATGTACTAGCAATGGTAGATGGAGAGTTAAAACCTGCAGTAATACCAATGAGATCTTCTAACTTATCTCCGGCGAGGGAACTAAATAACCTTATCAAGAATCTTAGATTCACAGATGATCAAGGTTCATTTAATCCTGCAAGTTATTCAGCTGTGTATAAATTAAACACAATGGGTAAGACTGCGGGTAGCAAAAGCTGGCATGTCTACAAACCATCAAGAGTAAGAAATCTTGATATTGCTAATAAGGATGACGCGTCTATCTATGAGATAGCAGCACAACTTCAGAAACAAGTTTCTAAAGGAACTGCTAAACCTAAATATGATGCTAGTCAAAAGCAACAAGACATAGTATAATACATTGTTATAACAGCGGCGCTGGAGGGAGACTGAAGGCGCCGTGTAAATTATGAAAGAATTTAGAAAATATTTTAGTGGTTTAGAAAGAGACTTTGGTTTCTGTAATGTTAACAATGGTTATCATGATCCACAAACAAACAAATTAAAATTTGATCCCGGTGATTATGGTTGGTCTAAAAGAAATATATCTGATCAAGATTATCAAGATCATTTAGATGGTAAACGTGCAATAGGTATACAAGCATGTGATGATAATGGTATGGCTAGCTTTGGTGCTATTGATATTGATCCATCAGATTATTCTAGTTTTGATATTCAACATTATTTAAAAATAATAGAGGAAAAAAATTTACCTGTGGTTCCAATTAAATCAAAAAGTAATGGACTTCACATTTATGTATTTACTGCAGAGAAAGTACCTGCAACTTTAATTAGAGAATTTTTACAAAACTTATTATTCTTATTTGGTTTATCATCTAAAACAGAAATATTTCCTAAACAAACACAGTTAGGTATGAATCAAGATAACATTAGAACTTCTGGATCATTTATTAACTTACCTTATTTTAAAAAAACAGAACGTAAAGCATTATTACCTGACGGAAAAGAATTAGAGTTTGATGATTTTATAAACGTAGTCAAAGATAATTTACAAACAAAAGAATCATTAAAAGAAGTATCAAATAAAAAAGTAAAAGAAATATTAACTGGTGGTCCAGAAGATTTATTAGATGGTCCTCCATGTTTACAGATGATATGCAAACAGGTACAGGAATCAGGAAACAAATTAAAAGATGAAAGAGATAGATTTTTATTTAACTACATGGTGTTTGTTAAGAAGAAACACAAAGATGATTGGAAAACTAAATTGTTAGATGCAGCGAGAGATTTTATTAAGTATGATCAAACGTGGGGTGATGAAAAAGTAAAACAAAAAATAAAAAGTTGGGACAAAGATACAGCCGGACATACTTGTCATGATTTACCTATCTCTTCTTTTTGTGCAAAGGGAACTTGCCTACGTAGAAAGTTTGGTATTGGTAGTCATAAAGAAAGTAGTTGGCCTCAAATATCAGGTTTAATTAAAATAGATTATAAACCTGATCCAGAATATTTTTTTAATGTAGAATTATCTGACAGTA
>Ga0181418_1000158_pt1 | contig 21364 bp, 15 predicted proteins | sample 41SPOviralmetaG_FD_130143 | JGI IMG/M metagenome (GOLD analysis project Ga0181418, IMG submission 130143) | Marine viral communities from the oligotrophic San Pedro Time Series (SPOT) site, San Pedro Channel, CA, USA - 41 SPOT_SRF_2013-03-13 | ecosystem: Environmental > Aquatic > Marine > Strait...
GTTTAATCTTTACTTTTAGTTTATGTTTTTTAAATACATCTAGTATTAATTTTATCTCCTCTTTCTCTCCCTTATGTACATCTAACAAAAACGCATCGTAAGTATAAAGAATTAGTTTAGTTTTTTTGCTTTTTAATATCTTAATTATTTCCCATAATATACAAACATTTGTTGCAGTTTCCAAATTCTGTAACAAATAATTGAATAATTTTTGTGGGTTCATATTATCCAATTTATCCCGCTCAAATCTATATTTTGATATAGGACATTCTATAAAACCTTCATTTTGGAATTGACTCCATATTTTATTTATGTAAGTTTGAATCTTTTGAAAGAATTCTAAGTGTTGATATTGTTTAAAAACACCACCATAAAGTTGTTTAAATGTTAATTCTTTGGCTTTTTTATAATCAACGTTATATAATCGCGCAAATGATCTATGAATATCGTCATCACCAAAGTTATAATGAATAAGGGAGCTAGCAAGAGTAGGGTGATAAGCTGAAATGTCAATTTCAACCAATCTATCATTTTCAGGAATAAATGTTTTTCTTGTTCCATTTTCTTTATTTAAAGCGGCAAAATTGACCCCTCCGAACCTATTTGAGGGCCTTGTTGTTGTTGTTCTATAATTATATTGTGTGTAAACTTTATCTCCCCAATCTTTATTGAAGTGTTCTTTAAAGAGTTCTCTATTAACTCGTAAACCATTCCTTTCGATGGAGTTGAATACCAATGGTACTCTGCTATTGTAAAATTCGTTGACTGGTGCATTAAAATATTGTTTTAGATTATTATAATTTTTTTCACACGTTTCATAATGTTTAACGATAGGAACTATTCTGTTAATATCCAACTTATTTTTAGCTCTTTGTGATAATATTTGGTGAGCTTTAGTAGTTTCCATTTCATATTCTGGGGATGTTAAAGAAATATCTATTATGTTTTTATGCACATAATAATGCAAAAATTCCTTTTTACCCCAAACATACAATGTATTATAACTACCAATTAATTCAGCAATATATTCGCTGTTTAATGGCATAGATTCACTATGGTTTATTGAAATGATATAGCCCTTATGCGCATCTAAAGGATGTACATATACTAAGGATACTTTGTTAGTTACAGGGTGAGTTTTATAAGAATATGGTATAACTTCTATATAAGCTTCTTTGTAACCTTTATTGTAAAAACCTTTTAATTGGTCTGTATTTTCAATTAGCCAAAACAATAATTAAATATAATTATAAAACTTAATTATTCCAAGTTATATTGTGAAAAATTATAATCAAAATAATTAAAAAATCCAGGCCATATTTCTTTTTTTTCTACATTTTTAATTAATGATTTATTTACGGCATAAACAACACTTTTATTCCCCCTTAACCTCCATTTTACTTCTATACAACTGTAAAGTTCAAAAGCTACCGTAGGGTCTTCAAGTTTTAGTAAATTGTAATAAATAGGTGATATTTCAAAATAAAGTGATTCATTATTTTTTTTAACAAAATATCTAATAAAGTATCCATTAATGTAATCTTTAGATAAAGGAGATGGTTGGGATGGAATAGGAAGAGACCTATCATTTGATTTTTGTTTTGGGGATAGGTTACTATAACTTACATTATTGTTATAATTTATACCCTCAGAACCATAAGTTTCCATTGGGATTTTTTGAACCATAATTGTATTTGGAGAAAATACATTGTCATTTTCTTGTTGGTTAGAAGAAGGAGGAATTATAGGTATTAACCTTATATTTTTTCCATCATTAGGATATTTACCTGTATAATTAGTTCCACCTGAAGTAGAATAGTAATATCCTGTATATGCTTTTTGATTAGTAGAAAGAGCATATTTATCCCCATTAGTATAAAGATTGGATTTTATTTGGGATTTTGGATAATACATTATTAATAAGTTATATTACCCGTATTTACATCAATAAATTGTGGGGGTTTAAAACCAAAATTTTGAGATTGGGATTGAACATCTTTTTGAATATTAGATATATTATTAGATTCTTGTAAAGTTTCATTTACACCTGGGGTTGTTGAAAGGTTTGCATGTATGTGAGGGGGTTCGTGCCATATAATACCTTTAAACCCAATTTCCCAAAGTGCATCTTGAATAGCTCTATTCCTTAACTTGTTAAAATCACTAGATGCAGGGCTTGCTTGTGCAATATCTAAAGCTAACCCTCTTACATGAGTAGTGTTATAAGGTTGAACCTTTGCTCCTGAATCACTATAACCTCCTGAACCTGGAAGTGTGGATCCATGATGGAATGCATCATTACCTGCAGTTATTGTTATAGGTAAATAAGGTTTGTATTTATCTTTTCCTAAGAGGTCATATAGGTTTAATAAAGCTACATATAATTCTTCATGAATATCACCTCCATTTCCTAATTGATTTTCACTTCTTTGGGTATTTTTAAATCCCCCTTTTAATGCAATTCTTACATCAGAACTATTTTTTTCTAAAAATTGAGTAAATTTAGTCGTATAAGAATTTGGATTTCCCTCACCAGGTTTTATTAAAAAATTATCAAATTCAATCTCTCCTTTAAAAAACCCTGGTTTATTTAATTCTTTTCCATAAATTTTTAAATAATTTTGTTTTACTTTTTCAGATTTAACAATTATAGGATATTTATTATCTCTCCAATTCCTTACTGAAGTACGATTAGGATAAGGGTTATCTGAAGGTACAATATTTGAACTTTCTTCAGCTATTAAATCAATATTGTAATTGAAATCTGGTAAATACACAGTTTTATTGGATAATTGAGAAGTAGCTAAAGTTGATAATTTAGTACTCCAACTATTATTATCTAAAGTATGAGATACTCCCCTAATTATAAAATCCATAGCATCTGGGTAATTATTAGGTAAAAATTTAGTATCAACATTTAATTTTTGATATATTTTAGGACCTGAAATTCCATCTAAACTAACATCTAAAGTAATAGGCAAAAAACCTTGAAGATTAGCAATGGGTTTAGTACTATTAGAAGCAGCAGAAGCACTAGCAATTAAATATTGGTAAAAAGAAGTTCCTGTGGAAAGGTTTTCTTCAATTTGAAAAGGCATAATTACACCTCCTCCATATTTTATAGTAGTAGTTGCTTCAGGGGGTGGTTTTCCTTCTATTATTATACGTTGTTGTCTGTCTTCTTCAGTTTCATTTTCTACAGGGTTAGATAATACTTCATAAGCCCCACTATAATATTTTCTTGTTGAAAATTCAAAATTATTAAAAATCATAAAAGCATAATTTCTTTGAATTTCTTCATTATCTTTTTTTAGCCTTTCAGCTAATTCAGCTTTTATTTTTTCATCATATTCAGCATCAACAATTTCTTCATAGTACCTATCTCTCATACCAAAATTCCATTTTGAAAAAGCTGTTGATTCTTCTCCTACTACGTAACCATTAGCCGTAGCTCCTATAGATAACATAGTAGACATATCTTTTGTTACTTTAGTTGCTATTTTTACATTATTTACAAAATTTGAATTATTAGAAGTACCATCATAACCATAAAGATTAAGAGTATAGGGTACTGTTTGGTTTGGGAGTGTATTACAATTCCATTGAAAATTCTTTACGTCTTCAAAAAATTTATATTTTTTAGGATCTTTAGCTCTTAAATATTGAGATATTTTTTCTAAATTAGGTACTGGGGTATCATCATAAATTTTAATACAATTTGTAGTTTCATCTATAGAAGGGTGAAGATTATTAATTCCTCCAAAAATAACATTTAAGCGTGAACATATAGAATCTAAAAAATCAAATAATATAAGATTATGTTTTTCATCAGTATTTGCAGAAATTTGATTAAAAATAAATTGATGAGATAAATAAATATTCATTATCTTACCATAAAAAGGTTCAGTATTTTGAAATTCTTCTAATCCCTCAAAAGTTTTAATATTAGAACCTATAGATTTAACATTTATATTAACTATAGCTTGTGTAGGATCTAATGAAATATGGTTAGGTAATGTGTACATAATATTAGAATCTATATCAGTATCTAATGTAAAAATAGGAGGGTTAGTTTTTTTGTCCCCACCATTATCTACTTTATAAAGAATATTTTCTTTAATAAATTCTAAAAGTGTTCCAAACCTAATAAAATAACTATTATCAATAGGATTATACTTTTTAATAAAAACATGATCAGCTTTATCTGATGAAGATTTGTAAAGTTTTGTTGAATCCCAACCTGTTGATCTATTAATGATATTTCCTATAGTTTCAAGTTTCGTTTTTTTCTTAAAGGGAGTTGCAGCTATATATACATTATTTGATTTAGGTAGGGTTTTTTGGCTTTTTTCCTTTTTAATTAAATCAATAATTTGATCTTGTTCAGCTTGGATTTTTTGCTGTGCCTGTCTTAGTTTGTTATTATTCTTGCTAAGAATTTCTCTATCAAAATCTGAAGGGAATGGGACTCTATTTCTAGGTGATGTCCCTTGGGTTTGAATAGCTTTAGTAGGTTCAAAAATTTCACTAGTTTTTGGACCTAAAGAAGTAAGAGAATATTCTTTACCATTAGTAAAAAAATTAATAGGTGTAAATCCAGCCTCAATATTTTGTTGTTGTGAACTACCTAATAAGTCAGTCCCCATACCCTCAATAGAGGCAAGTTTAATTTGGTTTCCTACATATTTTTCATCTTCTATAAAACTATTAGTAAACCTATATAATTTAACTGTATAAATAACTCCTTTAAATTCTTCTGTAAAATCTGTAAGTTCTACTTCATTATAATTTGAAGATTTATTTTTATAAGCATCTAAACTTCCTCCTAAATTATCAAATTCTTCTTGTGTAATTGGGGGATTTGTCTTATCATCAAATGTTGCAGTTAAATCAGGATCATTTGGTACTAACTTATAATACAATGGAGGGACAGATGGGTCAAATGAAATTTTAGGAACATACCTATCTCCTGAGAGAACTTCAACAGCAATAAGATCTTCTAGTCTTTTTTGTTCATCTAATTTTAATTGTGCATTTATTGCATTTTGGATTTGGGGATCATTATCAACATTATCTATACCATAGTGAGGGCTACTTTGCAATGCATCATTTATTACAGCCGTTTGTTGTGATTGTACTCTAGCTGTTCTAGTTACCTCACTTTCTTGTGTAAATTTTAAGTAATTAAAAGATTGTATTTCTTTAAGATATTCATATATTTTATCTCTTTCTCTTTCTTGTTGTTGTAAAAAAGTTAATATATTTTCATCATTATAATCTAACTTAAATCTAGCAGCCATGTGTTTTTGCTGGGCTTCATCTGCATTTTTATATTTTTGTAATAATCCTTGGGTATTTACTTGATTTAATTTTAAAGATTCTATAACATCTCCTAAACTGTATAAATTAATTACAATATCATAACTTCCATCAGGGTTAAAATCCCAACTAAAGTTAGTTATTCTCCCAAAAAAACCATCATAATTTCCACAATATTCTAATCTTTTTTTCTCTATTTCAGGAAGTAAATCTCTATAAGATTTACCTACTAATTCTTCTGTAAAGAATTTCTCTTCTATTATAGTAGAACCTATATTTTGAACTTCTCCACTTTTATCTATATATAAATTATTTCCAAATTCTACAAGTAAAGTGTAACCTAATCTTAGGTATAAAACATCTAATATTGCTAATTGTTCTTTATTATAAGCCTTTATTTTTATTATTGCTTTTTTTAAAGAACCCATATTTAAAGCTTCAATATCCATACTAATAATACCAGGCATAGGTTGTAAACCAAATTCTAATCCTCCCATACCATAAGCAGAATTATGTACAGATTTAGGGCTTTCATTTGAATTTATAATTCCAGACCTTTGTTTAAGAATATCACCACTATCTTTATTTAAACTTGAAACTCCATTAAATAAAACAAATTTTTTAGCTAAATCTTTTTTCAAAGCAATTTCGCCTACTAAATCTAAATTTTTTCTTCTTAGTTTAGCCATTGTTAAATCTCCATTTTCTCCAGTTTTAGCATCTAAAGAAACAGAAGAAGCAACTTTTATCCAGGCTGTTCTAGAATTTAAATAAGTAATTTCTTTTTCGGTTCTTAAAGTATTAGATTGAGCACCTGAACCATAAATTTTTTGTCTATCGTTTATTTGTCTTCTAACATAATCATTAAAACCTTCTCCTATTAAATTAGCCATATATTAGGAATTTATTAATTTAAACTTTGCTATAATTGGGGATGGGTTAGGTGGGATTCTTATTTGAGAACCTATTGGGGGTGTTAAAGAATTTTGAACTAAATTATCATTAGCAATTGAAATTATCCACCATAAAGTAGAATCTCCATAAAATTGTTGAGCTAGAGTATCAAATCTATCACCAATAGTAGTATAAACATAAGTATCTTCAAATGACTTAGGGATATCAGGATAACGTACAGTTTCGTACATTAATTTTTTCCCTGGGGATCTTGTTTCTGGTATTTGAGAATATCTATTCATTTAAAAACTATTTAAATTTCCATACTTGTTTATAAGATCTTGATTTGGTAATTCTTCTAAAATATCCATTTCATTTTCTTCTTGAGTTGGAGGTGGGGGTGGTTGTTTTAGATTAAATCTTGGGTCTGGTTTGAAAAATCTATCATTGTCATAATTGTTATTTTTTCCTCCTGTGGATAATTGAATATAATGCTCCTTTCCATATTTTCCAATTTCATTTTGATTATCTTCAGTATAAGTATTATTTTGTTTTTGTGGTCTAAATGGGTGAATTGGAGTAAATTGCATAGTTACATTACACATATGAGGCATTTCTTTTACTGATTTATCAAACTTACCTAAAGTATTTATACCAATTTCCCATGGGGATTCTTGTGGAATATCTAAAGTTATTGAATTTAAAAAACCAGGCAATTCATAACACCAACCTCCCATAGTTAATTGGACTAAAGGTCCTGCCATATAACCTGCTGTTGTGTAATCTGGAAAAGTATTAGAAACTAAAAAGTTTAATTTTCTATATTGTTCCATTATTTCTGGTTTTGATTGGGCAGCTACTGTAAAATCCATATTAATATTTCTACCAAATTTAGAATATCTATAAAAATCTTCTCCTCTACCCATATAAGACACTGTACTCCAATTTCCTTGGTAGTTATCTGTGAAATTATTTATAAATGCTCTAAAATGTATAAATTCTTTTTTATTAGGGTCTTCTGTATCTATAGCTGCGATCCTAAATTTTACTAAATCATTCTTTTTTATTCCCTCATCAGTTCTAACCCCACTTGATCTATATATAGGTTGGGCATTAATTAAATCTACAGCTCCTATAGGATTTCCTTGTGGGTCTGTCTTACCAAAAGTATAATCTATTACATTTCCTCTTTGACCTGGGGATTTATAATGAATTCTAGAATCTGATTTACCAGCAATTGTAAAATTTGTTCCAGGGGATGATGTGTTATAGTTAGGTGCTATACCCATTATAATTGAAGATTTTTGGTCTTTTAATTTTGGTTTTCTAAAATCATCTATTGATGAAAGATCTTTTAAAGAATAACCTACTCTAACTATTTTATAATCTATATTTCCTAAACTTTCTTTAATTCTAAAATTATTAATTCCTGTTCTTAAAGGTGCTCCTGTTTGATCAGTAGCAAACTTTATTTGGGTATTTCCTGCTCCTAAAATTGAATTAGGTCCTCCCTGATATTCAAATATTTCATTAGGTGCACTAATTTGAATATTATTATTAAGTAAAGCTTTGGATATTTTTAAAGCACCTGCTTGGGTTTTGTCTGTTTTTAAGTTAAGTTGTTTAATTTCGTTTAATAATACAAGTCTATTTTCACTCCCATCAGCCCCTCCTATAATATGATTTGTTACAAAATTTGGTGTTACAGTAGATGCTCCTGGGGTTCCAGTTGAATCTAAATATCCTCTTGTTTGTTTAAGGGGATTTAATAAACCTTTTAAAAATCTATTAGAATGACCTCCTACATTATTAGTTCCTATTTGATATAAAGTTTGTAGTGGAGAATAAAAACCTTGATTTGGTTTAGCACCTAATGAAGCTTGAGTTCTTACTGATATTTCTGATAGTATTCCTTGGTTAGCTACAAATTGAAGTCCTCTAGGACTTGTAGTATCAAAAAACCATTTACCTATTCTTTCTAAATCTTTAGCTACGTGTTCTGCTGATGATATCCCACCTCTTATTAAAGCATCAGTCCCCGTTCCTATAGGGGTTCCTAGTACATTCATTGTTTCAGCATATCCTTCTTGTTGAGGGGGTATTGCTGTTTTTACATATGGTTGTTGACTAGAGCCTCCTTCAGGACGATCCTTTCCAAATCTTAAAGATTTAAGATCTGTTTGAAGAGTTAATAAAAATGACATATATTAATTATATTCTACCTAATCCTTCAGTTGGTGCTGTTACATCATAAGAATTAGAAGGTTTTAAACCATTTAAATCTAAATCTGATGGGTTTGGCTTTCCTGCTAAACTAGGATTTCCATTAATTGAATATTCATAATGTAATTCTGATAAAGGTGATGTTCCTGGCATAATAGATACATTAGCCCCATTATTTTTAGATAAAGGTGAACCCTGTACTGTTAATTTTTTTTGTAGTCCCATAATTATTGTTTTGTTATAAATATTATTAAGGAATATTCCTTCCACCTCCGGTGTTATTTATACCAGAATTACTAGTTAATAAATCCCCATCTATAGATACAGATCTAGCTCTTGCAATAGCTTCATATAGTTCTTGTGTTTGAGCCATTAATTGCTGGTTATTAGCTAAAAGTAATTCGTTTGTTTTCTTTTGTTCTTCTAAGTTTTTATCCCCATAATCTCCAAAAGTACCCGCAAACATATCTATAACTCCACCAATTAAAGGTCCTGCCAACATACTAATTCCTCCAGTAAGTGGAGCAAGTGCTAATCCCGCAGCTGTTCCAGCTGCTAATCCTTTATTTTGATCTAATGTTTTTAAGGCTGCATCTCCTCCTGATAAACTTTTATCATTAAAATTCTGATAAGCATCAAATCCTACTCCTGCTATAGCTAAAGGTGCTGCTATTCTTCCTAAACCTTTCATAGCTGTTCCTCCAAATTTAGCAAATCTACCAACATTAGACGCTGTTTTTACTGCAGTTGATCCTGTTCTAGAAGCAGCTTGTGCAGCCCTAAAACTTGATTCACTGGCAAATTTTCCACCAACTTTGAAAAATTGTTGTCCTGCTCTTGGTCCACTAGCAAATCTCCCTGTTTGAAATGCAGAACCTGCAGCACTAGCACTAGCACCTGCAGATTTACTCATTAAGCCAGTTAAACCTATCATTCCAGCTGTTGATTTAGCTATTCTTCCAGCAGTTGATACAGCACCCACACTTCCTAATGCCGTAGCTTGAAGGGCACCTTTCATTGCTCTATTAGGACCATCTCCTCCTGTGAAAAAATCTAATAAACTTTTCAATTTTTGTAAAATGGATAGCATTAAATCTATAAATTTTCCAGATATAGTATCAATTAAATCTTGCATTTGCTCTTGCATTGTTCTATTATTGGCTGCTTCTAACAATGCATCATTTCCTATTTTATCTTGAATTTGTTTTCTAGAAAAACCATCTTTTCTCATTTGTTGGATTATTTCTTGGACTCCTCCTATATCTTGAGCTCCTAACCTTTTAAATGTAGCTTGCTTAGCAAACATATCTCCCATTCCTGCAGCGGTCATACCTAAGGCTTTAGCTATAGAAGATTGTTGAATAGCGTTCATTCTTGAGAAACTACTTTGAGTAATACCCTGTTTACCAATTTCTTCGGTTACCCTTTGTATGTCATTATTTAAAGCAGCTAATCTAGCTCTTTCTAAATTAAGATCTTTACCTATTAATAATTCAGCTTCTAGTTCATTTGTAATAGATGATTCAAATTCTAATAAACTTGATGCTGTTTTTTCTATCTGTTGCATTGATAGCCCTAATTTTTGAGCTTGATAAACAGCACTAGCAAGATTTTTTCCTTGAGCTGCCATTGACATAGCTACATTAGAACTAATGTTAGCTATTTCTTGCATTACTACTTTTTCTGATACTGCAATATTGAATCTTTGATTATTAAATCTAACTAATCCTATTGTTGACTCAACTTGGTCTTTTAAATTAGAACCTACAAGTATAGAGGTAGAATTTAATTTTGAACTAATAGCATCTGATATTCCTAAATTTTTGGTTAATATAGAAAAAGTACCAGCTGTTTCTGCCGAAAAAGTATTTTGAACTCCTGATAATTCTGTAAGTATTATTTGAGCTTCTCTTATTTTTACAAAAGTCATAAACATTCCTTGCAATGACTTAGCCTGGTCTTGGAATGATCTATTTAAGTTTCTTGCATTTTGGTTTGAAATTCCTAAATTAGCAGCCAGTGCTTTAGAAGATTTATCTATACCTACAATTCCATCTTTTAATATTTTAATTGAAAAAATTGCAATTGTTTTTGCTAATAATTTAAAATATTCCGTAGAACCCGCTAATAAAGCTTCGAATGAATCATTAGTTTCAATTATGGTATTTCTATATTTATCAGAAGCACTTACTAAATTACCTAATAACTTATTAATGACGGGAATATCTGATACTAAATCTGCCAAACCTTTAAAGGGATTAGATTTTGCTATTTTATCAGATTTATCTAATATACCACTATAACCATCATTTATTTTTTCTAATCTTTCTTGAGCATCGTATAACCTTTTAACAACATTTTTAATATTAGTTTCTTCTTGAGATCCTTGTTTTACTCTTAAAGCTAGTAGAGAATTAATTCTAGCATTAATAGATTGTTCAACACCTAAAAGTTTAGCTTGTTTTCTTTTAATTTTATCTATTTCTTTTTGAGATTTTAAATTCTCTGTAGAAGCTTTAGTTAAATCCTCCGCAAACTTTTGGGATTGTTTAACAGTTGCTGCAGCATTACCCATAGCAGATTCAAAATCCTTAGAACCCTTTGCAACCTGTCTAATAGTTTTTTCAATATCTACTAAATCACTTTGAAATTGAACAGATTCCTGATTTAATTTTTCAAAATCTCCTTTTAAGTTTCTAAAGTCTTTTCCTAATGCCATAAGAATGTGGATTTATTATAAATATTTAAAAATATAGTTATTTATATGAAGTTCGCTTATTACTGTTAGAAGGAGGTTTGGTTGTTTCTTGAGCTTTTTTATTTTGTAAAAAATCTGGAATTTGAACCTGGTTAGATTCTGGGTTAGATTGTTTAGCTTTATTTTTCATTGAAGGATCAACCCAAGATTGTTCCTTTGCAGTTTTACCGGTAGCAGCAGCATGTTCTTTTTCATAATGGTTTGAAATTCTACGTAATGTAAAATTTCTTAACCATATAGGCATATTATATACTGTGTTATAATCAAATCCTCCTTTACCATGAAAGACTATATCATGTATTGATTGGAAGAGTAATGTTCTATACTCAGGCGTCAGGCCAAAAAAAGTTAAGACCTATAGGAAGGTCTACTACCTCCTCTCCTCCACCTTCTGTATCTAGGTAAACTTTCATGTCTACATCCGGTGATATTTTAGAATAATAATTTCTAAGCTCTCTAGCATCTTTAGCTAATAAATACCCTTTAACAAATTCTCTAATGTCTTTTTTTTCTTCACTACCATTAATTGAAGTAATTATGTGGGCTAATCTAGTTGTTACTTCATGAGCCCCTTGCTTATCTATCTTTTTTAATCCTTTTATTTCAGCATCTATTTTTTTATCATCACCATGTGTTAGTAACTTAAATGTTATTTGATTTTCTGTGTTGGGTAAAGTAAATGAAAAGTTATTTTCTCCTGATTGAAATAATTTTTCATCTATTTCTTTATTTTGCATAATAGATAAATTAATATTTTGAGATTGTCCATCCCAAATAAATTCATAATCTTTACCATAAGATAAAATACGAGCAGCTACCATTATAGCATTTTTATCCCCTATTAATAAATCATTATAATTAATATCTTTATTAACTATTAAAGATTGTAATAATTTATCTATTACTACACCTTTTTGAATGTAATTTTGATTAGTTAAAATATCCTCTTCCTTTGCGGTCATATATTTCATTTCTATTTTACCAGATGATAGAGGGTTTTCTTTAGGATATAATAATCCTTTTGAGGGTAATTCTACTTCTTCAGTAGGTAACTTAAATTCGGCCATAATCTTTTATTTATTAATAACTTTAATTTATTATAAATATCAATATAAAAAAGGAGCTTGACATAGCCAAGCTCCCTTTAATAAAATATTTAAATCTTTATTAGAAATTTAATACACAATAATCTACTGCTAACGTTACTTCTATTTGTTTTGCTTCGTTTTCAGTGTCCCAGTTGTAATCTCCAAATGTTGCTTCTTTAACAAAAGCGCCTTTTAGTATCCATTCAGAAACTATATCACCTACTGGACCTAATACGTCTAATCTTAGATCTTTCTTATAGAAATCAGAATAACCATCTCTACCTGTTACAGATTCGTGATGTAGTCTTACCCACTCCATTACTGCTTGAGCACCTGAAGGTGTAATTGGGTCGAATAATGTCATTGTGATATCATTCCAAGTAGTTTTACCTTTTACTTTTCTTTGAATGTTTATGTGGTTTAATATTACTTCACCTTGTGTTAGTGATACTGCACTTACCCCTTTTACTATAAAGCTTGGTATGCCATCCATGTATAGGATAAACCTATTAGCTTGTTTTGGCTCAAAAGCGGTAAAAAATATTTCATTTGGATCTATTACTGGCATGTTCTGTTAATTTATTATAAATATTAATTTTTTTAGCTTTTATGATGGAAATACTGCTCCAGTTGGTAATACATTGAAATCTAGGTATATAAATTCAGCTGTTTTGGTTGGCTGTAAATATATTTGCCCAATTAATTGATTTCTATCTATAACATCTGGTGTGTTATTACTATCATCCATTACTACTTTAAAGGCATATAATCCTTGTCTTTGTTGTACGCTTTCTAAGTATGGGTTAACTTGTGCTAAGAAATTATTTCTTGTAGCTATTGTATTTTGTTCGAATACTAAATTATCTGCTATTTGAGAAATAAATCCTTTTAAAGCAATTAATAATCTCCTTACATTTACTCTATCTAAAGCACTAGCTTTTTTCTGTAATGTTTTCTGACCAAATACTACTACTCCTGTGTTTGGGAATGTAGCTATTGGGTTGATGTTTGCTTGGTATAGTTCATCTCTATTACCATTAGTTAATTTTCTTTCAGCTCTTATTACTGATGATAATCCACCTCTATTTAATCCTGCAGGTGCAAACCATGCTTCTGAAACTGAATCGTTATAAGCAAATACTCCTGGCATCATTGCTGAAGCTGGTACCCAAACTTGATCTCCTAAATCAGGATCAATTGTTTGTAACCAAGGCCAATACATAGCAGCATATGAGGAATCAACTCCTGCAGCTTGTGTTTTTGCCGCTGTTATTGATTTGTCATAAGCAACACCATCTATTACTGCTATTGAATCACCTCTAAATTGACAATTATTAACCATTGATGAAATTTGAGATGCATAATCTTCTCTATATAATCCAGGGATTGAAAGAACATTATATTGGAATTCGTCTTTATTTGCTAATAAATTTAATGCTGTAGTATAGTTACTTCCTATTAAACCTTGAGTGTTAGTAGCATTAATATTTTGGTTAAAATTAGCACTTATATTATTAAAATCAATACCTAAAGCAGCTCCAAACGAACCTGAACCAGCTACAGGAATAGAGCTAGTATATTGAGATTTTGGGTCTCCAGCATTGTCAAAATAATTTAATGTTTTAGAATTTACTGATTTTACTCTTACATATCTAGAAGCATTAGCATATAGTCCTTCCATTTGTAAATAATAAGTAGTACCATCAGTTTTTACTGATTGTTTTTGGTCTCCTATTACTCTTGATACATAATTTGAAGCATTTGGATCTAAGGATAAGTTAGTCCAAGTTTCTAGTACTTTTTTCTGGCTAGTAATATCATCTCCTTGTCTAATTAAAAGACTAAATGTACCTGAGGATGTATCTGGGGATATTACTTCCCATCTAACATTATCTTTAGTACCACTAGCTAATTGTCCTCTAGAACCTTCTGTTGAAGTATTGTTTTGTATTGCTCCTACAGCTAATGTTTCTAATTCTAAAGTTGAATTAAAGGTTGAAGCTGTTCCTCCAGCTAAAGTAGCTATTGTTACACCATTTCCTTGAAGTAAAGCATTTTGTGAACCAGATTTAACAGTTGAACCATTAAATAAGATTCCAGCAACTGAAGCTGTTATAGATAATGCTGCTCCACCATCTTCATTTATAATAATTTCATTAGTTCCTGAAGATCCAATTATTTCATTTACTTTACCTACAAATCCAGCTTGTGAACCTGTATAATAATACAAGTCAGCTCCTGGAAGATTGTAACTAAAAGAAGAAGAAATAAACATTGGATTTGTTGTTGGAGTATTTATATTTAATCCATAATTTACAGCAGGAACTAAATAATTAAATGATGCTGCTGCTTTTGCTCCTGCTACCGCTGTATCAGAGTTTTCAATTTTAGAACTAGTAGCACTAGTATAAGAACCACTAACTACTCTAGTTACTAGTAATGAATCTCCTCCTTGTTGAAAATAATTGTATGCAGATACAGAAGTAAAGTAAGTATATTCATTACTACCACTTTCTACAACTGTACCAAATCTATTTTGGTAATCTGAGTAAGATGTTACTATTGTTGGGATATTAACTGGACCTTTTACGGTAGGACCCACTATAGCACAACCAGCTTCTATTGGTTGTGAGGATACTTGTGAAGAGTCATTTTCTCTTGCTAATACACCTGGGGATAAAAGTACTTCTGCCATTTTATAATAAGTTTATTTTGTTTATAAATACTGGAGAAGGGTGTAAAAATTGATTAAGCTTTAATAAATTCGCCGCTTTCTATATTTACTGTTCCTACCCCATACTTTTCCTCTAATTTTTTCGCTAATTTAGCTGATTCTTGTTCTGAGGATGATAATTCTAAAGATGTTTGTTCTTTAGTTTTATTTAAATTTCTTAATTGGTACTCAATTTGACCTAATCTATATAATAAACCATTTTGAAGATCTTGAATTTCTTTTAATTCTGTAATTTCTTCTTTATTTAAAACTGTTTTTTCCATGACTATAAATATTATTTTTTAGGTTTAGGTTTAGATTCTGGTGTGGTTTCTGATTTTGGAGAATCAAAATCTTTTCCTTCTTGAGATTCTATCTCTAATCTGCTAACTTGATCTTGTAGTTTATTTAGTAAACTTGCCATATAAATAGCATCTGATCCTTTAATATTAAGACTTTGTACAGCTCCTATTAGGACTCTGTAATCATTGATATTTAATTCCATTTTTTATAATTTTGAATATGCGTTTTGTAATTTTAATACTAAATTAAAAACTCCTTGAACATCCTTACCTTGGAAGTTGGAATTTTTAACTCCATTTAATATAAGACTAAGTTCTCGCTTATCCAAATCTACTTTAACTTTTTTTAAATTCACTGATGATGATACCTTATTAGGTGATTTTATATTTTTTGCTTTAAAACCCATATTTAAAAATTTTATTAAAAAAAGGGCTGCATTTATGCAACACAGCCCTTATTTGGTTAATTGTTATTATGTAATATTAAGAATAAATCCAAATATCCTCCAAATTACTTGCTACATAAATATTACCTTTTCTGTTGTAAGTACTATCAATAGCTGCAATGCCTGAGGCACTATTAACATTATCTTGTCCTTTTAATACAGCTGCCATATAAGCATCTGGATCAAAATTACCAGTTGAACTTGGGTTAAAGTTGGTTTTAATACCCCATCTTTGACCACCAATTGCTGATGCAGCTGCATCTGCCCAACCGAATAATTCACCATTAGGACCATCTTGTAGTACTACTATACCACCAGAATCATTAGCAGCTCCTGCTGAACCTGAGTTCATTGAGATGTATTGATCCGCTACGTTTAAGTTTGTAGCGTTTTTAAATGAAGCAGTTCCTGCTACACTTAAATCACCTGAAACTGTTAAGTTTGAAAATTCAACATCATCACTAGTTCCTAATCCAACAGCTACTGCTGATAATGCTCCTGCATTTACTGTAAAATCAATACCAGTTTGGCCTGAAGTATCTGTTACAGAAGAAATGAATGCACTTGGGAACGAACCTGATAATACTGTTGAACCAGCTAATATCTGAGTCTGTGTTACTACTCCTGTCTGACCTGCCACACTTGTTACTGGTGCTGTAGGGAAAGAACCTGAAAGAACAGTTGAACCAGCTAATATATTTGCTTGTGAAACTGAACCACCTAAGTTTACTGAGTTACCTGCAATGGTCATTCCTTCATTTGCTAATTGAGCATTGGTAATAGTATCGTTGCTAATTTGGCCAGCGATAGTATCCGCTGTAATTGATCCTCCTAATGCTACTGTTTGTCCTGCAATAGTCATTGAATTAGATCCTGAATATGCTCCTGATCCTGCAAATATTTGAGTCTGTGTTACTACTCCTGTTTGACCTGCTACACTTGTTACTGGTGCTGTAGGGAAAGAACCTGAAAGAACAGTTGAACCAGCTAATATTTGAGTCTGTGTTACTACTCCTGTCTGACCTGCTACACTTGTTACTGGTGCAGATGGGAATGATCCAGAAAGAACAGTCGAACCAGCTAATATATTTGCTTGTGAAACTGATCCACCTAAGTTTACTGAGTTACCTGCAATGGTCATTCCTTCATTCGCTAACTGAGCGTTAGTAATAGTGTCATTACTGATTTGACCTGCAATAGTATCGGCTGTAATTGAACCACCTAATGCTACTGTGCTACCCGCAATAGTCATTGAATCTGAGCCTGATAGTGCTCCTGATCCTGCAAATATTTGGGTTTGCGTTACTACTCCCGTTTGACCTGCTACACTTGTTACAGGTGCAGATGGGAAGGAACCTGAAAGAACAGTCGAACCAGCTAATATCTGAGTCGTTGTTACAGTTCCTGTTTGACCTGATACACTTTGTACTGGTGCACCCGCCGAAGTTATGTAGTTGGTGGTACTGTTATCTAACTGAGCTAACGAACTACCTGATACAACTACTTTTTTCCATGTTGCCATAATTGTTAAATTTTAATTATTAATAATTGTTTTTTGTTTTTCTAAAAGTAATTGTACCACTTTGATACAATTAATTTTTTTATTAAATCGATTTAAATATCAATTATAAATACGTTATCTATTCTACTCCTACATAAAAAGCTGAAGCAGAGTATACCATTCCTCCTTCTACCGCTGTTGGTAAAGAAGATTGAGAAGCAAATACAACTACTCCATTATTCTGTACCTTAAATAAGTCAGTATCTCCGCTCTTAATAATAAAGACATCATCAGATACTGAACTAGTAATTTGAAAACTACCACTTATTTGAGTTAAACCTGTAGTTTTATTGAATAAAAATTTAGAATCTCCTCCAAAACTACCTGCATCATTAAATTGTACTGAGTTAGCTGGTGAACCTGGTGTTCCACTTCCTCCCGAACCAGTATCTATTGTAACTGAGAATTGATCTCCATTACCTTTGGTAAATGTTAGGACATTTAATGCTGCCGATGCAGTTGTCATTAATGAACCAGTATTTACACTTCCTCCACCACCTGGAAATGAAAAAGAATTCCAAGTTACTGTGGGGAAAAATGAAATTGGTGGGTTAGCTGGATTTATAGTAGCCTGATATAATGAAGAACTAGCCTCTAACCAAACTATTTGATTATCTGTAACTTGTTCTACAATTGCATTCTGCATTTCTGCAGCAGTCTCAAATATTTTAAAGGCTCCTTTAATATATTTAATATCCGCTAAGGGGAGTGAACCGGTAGCACTTGCGGCTAAGACTAAATTCTCTGGTACTGATATTGCCATTTTTTAATTTTTATTTAGTTATTAGGTTGGTACAGAACCACTTGCTGCGTTTGCAGGTATCATTCTCATATAAATATTACCATCAGTTGAATTAAATCGATCTGTTGTTGCTATCATATACCAGTTTGTATACCCATTTACTGCAGTGCCTAATGTTAAGTTTAATACTTGGGTTTCTTTAATATCATTATCTAACCCTCCAGTTGAATTTTGGAATGAATTTTCTACAGAAACAAAATTTACAAATTGTCCTGAAGTAGAGTTACCTGAATTTGGATCACTTGTTGTAAAACTTGTAGGTAATTCAGTCATATTTCCACCATTAGGTATAAATACTATTACTCTTTGGAATCCACTTGTACCTGCTCCAAGGTTACTTCCTGATATTAAATTGTCAGGTGTAGTTCCTGTATCATCTAATCTTCTTACTGATTGATAAGGACCTCCATATGAAAAATTAATAGAAGCATCTCCTAAAGTATCAGAGTTTACAACACTATCTAAAAGTCCATAAGTAGTAGCTACTGTTGGAACTGGAGGTGTTGCACCACTTCTAGAAGATATACCAAAAGCAAAATCAAAATCAGCATTTAAGTCCATAGTATAAACATATCCTGTGTCTGCTGCAGCTGGTGCTGCTATAGTAATTGATATTGGTTGAGTAGTTGATTTTCCGTAAGCATCAGTACCTACACCATTTAAACTGTAAGATCCAGTTTGTAATGAACTAGCTCCTACATTTAAATTCCAAGTTCTTGAAGAACCTGCACCTGGATTAGGCCCTAGAGTAAAGCTACCTGCATCTGTTCCTGATAAGGTTAAACTTTCAATATTTTCTCCTTGTGAATCTGAAACATTTATTGTTCCTATTGTTGTTCCTGGGGATTGAGAACCTGTAAATCCACCCGCTCCTAAACTAAATGCTACACTTGGGGCAAGATTTTCTGATACTTCTATAGTATAAGATTGTCTATTTTCTGTTCCAAATGTGTTTGAAGCTGTTACACTAAAATTAATAAGATCACCGTCTGTATATGATCCACTAATGTCTGAAGCTGCAAATATTTGTTGAGTTCCATTAAAATCAAGTACGCTTGAAGGGCTATTAATAGTCCATGTTACTGTTTCATTTTGAACACTATATGTACTTGTATTTCTAGCTACTGTTCCAGTGTATCCATTAGTATTAGTATAAGCAAAATCATTTGTTTCTGCTGATTCTATTATATAAGCTCTTGTACTCCAATTTTTATTTATAGAAGGAGCTGTATCATCATCTATGTCTATATCAATTAATGCTGTGTCAGTTCCTGGATCATATTGATCTCTAACTGTTACTTGGTAAACATATTTATTTATTAAATCTGAATTAACAAATACACCATTTTTTCTAGTAATATATCCTGCTGATGTTATTTCAAAAGCATCTTCTGTTGGATCCGATTGACCTCCACCTGTATATGTTCCTATAGGAACGTTTACACCATCTATTGATAAAGATTGTAGTGTAAAATTTGAATAAGTAATTACATCTCCTACATCATTACCATCTGCTGAAAGTTGTCCTACATTTCTGTACTCACCACTTACTAAACCTTGACCATTATTAACATTAACATTTTCATTAATATCAAATTGTTGATCATTGATGGTTGGGGTAGCATTATCTAATACTCTAATTTGATAAGGTAAATAAGTTATAGATGTTGGGTCTTGTCCACTTTGATAATGTTCATCACTTGCTGTTAAAACAAACTCATATTTTGGGTTTGTATCATAATCTAGTGAAGATGTAGTTTGTGTTAAAACTACATTAGTAGCATTAATTGTTAAAGTAAAAGCATTATTAAATGCTGTAGATAAGGATCCTGTTTGTATTGTGATTGTATCACTATTTATATCTGTGAAATAAACGGTGCCATTTGATTTAGCTCCTGCAGCTGAACTTTCTGATAATGAAGCTGTAAAGTTTGTGGATAATACATTACCTCCTATACTAGTTTCTCTAAAAACAGGTGCTGTATTACCTGCTATTCTAATATATAAATTTTTATCTACTGTAGCTCCATTTATATCAGTACCTCTAACTGGGAATAATACTGCATCATATCCCTGTGAGTTATCATTTTCTAAGGATTCTGTTAATAAAGTTGTTTGAACTGATATTACACCATTACTAGCTACTCTAAAATCATCAGTTGTGTATGAACTTTGAGTTTGGAATGTTACTACACCTTCTGGATCTGTATATGCTATAGTACCTACTGTAGTACTTTGAGCTGAATATTCATCTACATCAAATACTAAAGAATCAATTACAGGAGGAGTATTTGCAAAATATGCTTGTTCTAAGAAATCTACTACATTATTAGTTCCATAATTTTCACCATATATCCCTGTAGGTTGATATTGATTTGAAATAGCTCTATTACCATCAAATACCATAAAAGATGAAGTAACAGAATATGAAGCACTTGTTACAGATCCTGATAATATTCCTGTTCCACCTAAATTAGATATTGTTTGAGCTGAACTTGAAACTGTTCCTGATGGAACTGAAACTGATCCTGATAAAATTCCTGTACCATCTAAGTTAGCAATTGTTTGTGCTGATGATGATACTGTTCCTGAGGGTACTGATGTTGATCCTGAAAGTATTCCTGTACCATCTAGATTAGCAATTGTTTGAACTGAGCTAGAAACAATACCTGAAGGTAATTGTGAAGATCCCGAAATAATTCCTGTAGGTAACTGTGAAGATCCTGAAATTACACCTGAAGGTAAACCTGCTATTATTTGTGCAGATGATGATACTGTTCCTGATGGGATAGATGCTCCTGAACCAGTATTTAAAATAATAATTTTACCACCCATAGCTGGATGTGAAGTACATTGATAGTATAAAACATCTGGAGTATCAAATTGTACATTCCATAATAAGGTTCCATTTGAAACATTATTATTTGTTACACCATCATTATAAGCAGTACCTGCTGAACCTGTAATGGTAGATTGTATTCTAAATGGGTGAGCACCCATATTATTAGTAAACTTATATTGTTGGCCTCTAATTAAATATATTATTGGATCATTTTCAGCTCCAGTTAAACCTGGCCCTGTAAACGTATAATCTGAAGAACCATTTGCTCCTAAAGTCCATTCAGATGTATAAGTAGCTATTATTGCAACATCAGCAACTGATGAACTTGCTACAGACATTGAACTTGTTTCAGTTTGATTTATATATCCTAATCCTGCTATTTGTGCTGATGATGATACTGTTCCTGATGATACAGA